>Ga0156236_112_pt1 | contig 82235 bp, 53 predicted proteins | sample RifCSPlowO2_12_FD_107883 | JGI IMG/M metagenome (GOLD analysis project Ga0156236, IMG submission 107883) | Candidatus Lindowbacteria bacterium RIFCSPLOWO2_12_FULL_62_27
CGCCCCCTGGCCGCTGTTTCGAATCACGAGTCCCACTTTGATCCCTGTCTGGCCCCGGCTGACCGAATCCGATGCGGATACAACGCCCGCGACCGTCAATACTCCAGCGCCCTCGACGACCCAGGAATCCACGCCAGGATACGCCGTGCCGTCCGTGTCGCCGACGGAGAGCGACGCGCGGTTGCCGTCCGTGCCCGTGCAGGACGTGACGTCGATGGTGTCCGACGTCACGCCCGACGTGGTGTCCGCCTGACCGCCGACCGCAACGGTAAACGTGTACGTGTCGCCGCTTCCCCCCGACACGCCCGTGGGTCCGCTGCTCATCGTGGCCGTAAATCCGTCGGTGTCCGCCTGGTCGTTGTCCCGGCGTTTGAACGAGAATGTGATCCCCGCGGAATCCAAAACGAGCCTTGCCTCGCCGATGTTCAGGACATGGATATCCACCGTGTAGGATTTCCCCTGATACACGGTGTCGGTCGATGAAGTCACATAGCCGATGTACGGCCGGGCCGGCGTCTGAACGACGACCGTATCCGGATTTACGGCCCGCGAATCATGCGTGGCCGCGCCGATCCGGATGTCCAGCCCGCTGACGGTGTCATGCACCGCCAGCCGGCCGAGGGGCGCCGTGTCCGTGACGGAAAACCGGTACGTGAACGTCTCCGTCGCCCCGCCTGCGATCGTTGTCGATGTCGCCGACCGCGTGCCCACAAAGAAACTGTCCGACGCGGTGTCACTGCCGCTGCCGTCATACACAAACACCAGCGTATCCGCCGTCACCGTGCAGGAATTCTCACCGACGTTGGCGACGGTCACGATGACCTGCACGCTGTCCGACCCGCTCTGCCCGCGCGTCACGGAATCGGGCGTGATGGAGACCGCCAGTACGGTAAGCTCCGCCGCCGCGTACACGCGCCACACAAACGAATCGTTGTCCCCGGCATCGCTGTCACTGCCGTCGGCCATGAACGTGTTGAACTTCGTGTCGACGCCCTCGAAATACGCCGTGATCGTGTCGAATCCGGTGTCGGCGCCGGTCTTGATGATGACGTAATAACTGAACGTATCCTCAACTGACCCCGCCGGAATGATCGTATCATTGGTGACGCCGGTGTCTCGAAACCGGAGGACGGTGAAACTGTCGCTGACGTTGGCCCCATCCCGCGCGCGTCTGAACACAAGCGTGTCGCCTCCGGACAGCCCGGCCGAATCGACCGCCGCCGTGTTTTTGATCACCACCTGCACGACAATGCTGTCCCCAGCCGTCTGCCCCTGCCCCCGTGTCACGGCCGCCCCGCTCGACACCACGATGCGCACAACGTCCAGCGTGGCGGGTTTGCGGACCTTAAGCACGCGGCTGTCGGCCCATCCGCTGACGACGCCATCATTCATCCGCGCACGCACGCGCCAGTAGTACAAGTTATCAGCGGCCAGATCAGATGACCGGACATATGTTTCCGTGTCAACGGCGTTGGCTTCGGAAGGCGAGTCGAAGTAATACCCGTTGAACGCCGCTGGAAACGACGACGCCGTGTCGATCTGGATTTCGTAGCTGTCGGGCAACATCGTGTCAGGAAACGTAAACACAAATACAGGCCGGACAGCGTTGGTTTCGGCGCCGGTATCCGGCGAACTCAATTTCGGCGTGTCGTTAAACTGGATATTGACAACTCCGCTTTCCACACTATTTAGAACCGACACCCCACTTTTAACAAGGGCCGTCGGGAAACTGCCGGATATTGTTTGGCCCACCGAAAAAACCTTTGTAAATCCAATCGTCAGTATTCCCGGTTTAATGGCTCGAAACGTAATATCAGCCATCTTCTTATCGGTAATCGAGCCCATCGACGAACTTGTAACCAACCCAAACACAGTTGTCCCGGTCGTATTATCGAGAAACGGATAAACTTGATCATTGGGATTGTTCGTTGTCCTCGTATCCCAGAAAGTACCGCTGCCGCCGGTAGCCAGTAGTGAATCAATAACCTGAACAATACTTGCCGAAAACGATATATTTGCATACGCCTCCGCCGCATGGGTATCCGTCCTCACATAAACTTTGATGGGTATCGTTTCTCCGACATAGGCAATAAGCGGCGAATCGGCAGGAATGGTGTCTCCGGAGGATTCGGTGATCGAGATGGAGCCGGGCAGATAGACCGCCTGCGACGAACCCGCAAAGCAGACCAAAAGGGCCGCGCCGATAATGATGGAAGCCAGTAGACGAAATATCGGTTTACCACCCATCGTCTTTTGGCCCCCAGTTATCGACGATGGCCGGTCCACTTCCTGTCATCCTAAACCCCCTTGAAACCTCACTGTGAGCATTAACCCAAAAGGACATATCGCTGTCAAGCATTCAAATCCCCTCCGGCGGCTGTGACGCTTCCATGCGTCCCAGACTACCCGACTCTGGGTACGGCGGCATCCCTGCCGCCGCCTTCTTGACTCGCCCGTTCCGATTTCGGATACTTCGGGCATGAGAACAGTTGCCGGTCGAAATTCGGGAATCAGCATGCGGAGCGGGCATATGGACCCGGAAGGCGCAAAAAAGGCCGTGCTGGCGGCGCGGGCCAACAAGCGAAAAAACGGAGGCCGGTTTAAGGGCCTGAGCCGGGAACAGATTTTGGTGCAAATTAAAAAATCCAGGTATGAGATTTTCGAGGAACGATTTGGGGTGTGTAACTGAAAACGACGATCTGGTTCCGATGGCCTTGTATGCCAAATATGTCAGCCGGAACTTGAAGTCCGCCGACGCCTTGATTGCCGCATATTCCGAGTGGGTCAAGGCCGAATTGTTGGTCAGCGAAAACCGTGATTTCTTGGCGCTGTCAACCCCCCTGCCGTTTCGAGTCGTGAAAGCGGCCGCATTCCTGCGAGAATTCGCCGTCTGATTCATCCCGCGCCCCTTCTATAGCCCGACGCCGAATTAGGCGTCAGAACCCCACTATATAATATGGAGAGGGGAACGACCACGGTGCGCTTCATGGCACGCTCCGCACGCCCGGCGGCGATGGCCGGGGCCTACCGCATTGTGAATCTCCCAGTCCGCTCCCTGTCATCCTATACCCCCTCAAAGCTCATTGTGAACATTAACCCCAAAAAGCGTATTGCCGTCAAGCGAATCACCGCTTCGGGCGTGGCCGAACCACGGCCAGCGCGCGGGAATCCGACCACCCACTCACTACCCCGTCGTTCGTCCACGCGCGTGCGCGCCAGTAGTACATGGCCGGCGGCAGATCGGACGAGAGCACATGCGTCTCCGTGTCGATGGGGTTCGCCTCCGAAGCCGTATCCACGAAATACCCATTCGCAAACGCCGGCGATGTATCGATCTGGATTTCGTAGCCGTCCGCCGGCATCGTGTCAGGAAACGTGAACACAAACGCCGGTCGCGCCGAACTACTCTCGCTATTGTTCGCAGGCGAACTCAATTTCGGGGTGTCGTTGAATAGTACATTGATAACGCCGCCTTCCACACGATTTAAAACCGACACCCCGCGTTTGACAATGGCCGTCGGGAAACTGCCGCATATTGTTTCACCCGGCGCAAAAATATTTGCGAAGCCCATCGTGGAAATTCCCGGCTTAATGGCTCGAAACACAAGGTCGGCCATCTTCTTGTCGGTGATCGCGCCCGGAGACGAACTTGCCAGCAACCCCAACACGATTGTTCCGGTCGCATTATCGAGAAACGGATACAGGCTGGAAATTTTTGCCGCGACCAAACTTCTCGAACCTCTCGTATCCCAAAATGCCCCCCCGCCTCCTCCGGCAACTTGCGAATCTATTACCCGCAGTATGCTTGGCGAAAATGTTACATTCGCATATACCTCCGCCGCATGGGTGTCCGTCCTCACATAAACTTTGATCGGTATCGTATTTCCGACGTAGGCAGTAAGCGGGGACGCGGCAGGAATGGTGTCTCCTGAGGAATTTGTGATCGAGATGGAGCCGGCCGGATAGGCCGCCTGCGATGAACCCTCAGAGCAGACTGAGAGGGACGCGCCGAGAATAATGGATAGCAATATACGAAATATCGGTTTACCACCCATCTTCGGTTTGCCCCCAATTATCGACGATGACGGACCAATCGCCGGGGCCGACATCGCCGCTGTTGTTGGAATCCGCGGTCGGATCGGTGGACCCCCAATTATCGACGACCACCGACCAATCGCCGGGGCCGATGTCGCCGCTGCCGTTCGCGTCGCCCTTGACCAAAGATGGTATCGTAATACCGGCGCCTCCGTTAATGACGCCATTTGCGATGGTAACGCTGACCCTGCGGGTCAAAGCGCCCGGCGCCTTGATTTCAATCCTATAGTCGCCATCGAGGCCGTTGCCCAAGCTCATGATTCCGGTCGCGCCCGTTGTGTCTTGAGAAAGCGCTGTGGCCGAATCCGAAGCATTTTTCAGGGACACCGAAATGCCGGACGAATCCCTGCTGCCCGGCACGCTGAAAGATATGGAAAATTGCGTACCCCCGGAACCGGCCCACATCGCCGGACTGTTCAGATAAACCGAAGCGGTCCGCCCGCCGCTGTCGGTCAAGGTGAGCAGGCGATACCCGCCGACGGTGATGGAGACGGTGCATTGACTGACGCCGCTGACGAACGACGCGGAGGCACTCGGCGTCACGGCGCCGGAGTCGATGGAAAGTATGACGGGATTGACGGCAACCATATATGTCTCGCCGAACTGGCCGCGCGCCACGATCCGCAGGGCGAACGATACTCCCGCCGCGACGGTATCCGGAGGGATGAGTCGATAAGACGTGAGCTGCCATTGTCGGACGGAATACGAGTAGAAACTCTCGTTCTCGTACGGCGCCGTATCCACCGCCGTCACGCAGTAGTAGTAGTCCGTTCCCGGGCCTGCGCCCGTGTCCTGAAATCGCCGGATCCCCGTCGCCGCGCTTACCTGGCCGACCTTATTCCATGACGACGTGTCCGCCACCGCGCTGCGGTAGATGCGATATAGGCCGACCCCCACCGCGCCGCCGGTCGTCTCCTCGTTCGTCGAAACCGCCGCCCACTCCAGGATCACGCTCGTGTCGTTGCCGACCACCGCAACCGTGTCCGGCGCCCGCGGCGCGGTCGTATCGGCGCCGGCGGTGGTGTCGACCTCGGCCAGACGCCACGGCGTGTAAAGGACTGAATCCGCGTTTACGTTTTGGAATATCCTATTTCGAATCGTCAGGGAATCCGTCGTGTACCAGTAATTGCGGTCGAAGGTGAATGGACCCGGGGAGGAGGTGGGGGCATTGTAGACGGCACGGTCCGGATAGGTCGATGAGGGTTTGATGTTGTTTTTCTCGAATGTATTGGATACGGACGAGTAGGCGACATAGACCTGATAATCACGATTATCTCTGATGGTGTTCTGAACAAACACGTTGTACGAGCCGTAACCAATGTTGACCCCGTAGTAGTTGGTGGTGGACGCCAGAAGATTGTTCCTGAAAATGTTGCTGTCTGCGCCATTATATATGTCAACCGCATAATTGTAACTGGACGTCACGGCATTTCCGAGGATCCAGTTCCCCTTCGCGATGGAGAGTTGAAGTCCGGACGTTGCCCCGCTGATCGTATTGGCGGTGACGGTGTTACCGCTTACGGTACCCAGCGAGATAGCTGTTCCACCGGACGTGATGGTGTTGCTCCCGATCGTGTTCGTGTCCGATCCGCTCGCCAGGCCGACCGCCTCGCCAGACTGGACGTTCAACGTGTTGTTCGAGATCGTGTTGCCGGAACTGGCGGTCAAGGACGCGCCGTATGTGTTGTTGGAGAAATAATTGTTGTCGATGGTATTGCCGGAGGAACCTGAAAGTGCAATGCCGCTTTGCCCCATGTAGGTGAACACGCTGGCCGAAATCGAGTTGGTGTCGGAACCGCTGGAAAGCAGGATTCCGTACTGGCATCCCGAGACGGTGGCGGCTTTGAGGGTCGAGCGATCGACGTTGATGAATTTGACGCCTCGGTACGCATTGTAGACCGCCAGATTTCGGATCAGGAGATTCACCCGGTTGTCGGCATAAATCCCGTATTGATTGAAATCGGAATACAAGCCGGGAGGATTGAGAATCGTCGAGGACGAGTCCTTGCCGATCAGGCTGATGCTGTCGGCGGTAATGTTGATGACGGCCGACTCCGAAGCGGTGCTCGCCACCCTCGTCGTATAAACGCCGGAATCGAGCCAGATCGTGTCCCCCGCCGTGGCCACGCTCATCGCCTTCGACGGACTCAAAAACGGCCTTTGAATCGTACCGTCGCCCATCAGGTCCGATCCGGCGGCATAGGTGAAGGAATCGCCCGACGTCGTCGTGTCGTTCACGTACCAGTTCACGACCGGTTGCGCGGCCGCCGAATCGTAGGAGGGCTGCGAATCCGAATAGAAACTTTCATTCACAAACGGCAAGGCCCCGTCAATGGCCGTGACCCGATAAAAGTAATTGTCCGTCAGCAAAGACACGTTCGTGTCCTGGTGCCGGATCACGCCCGAACCGACCTGAGCCACCTGCACCCACGACGACGTGTCCTTCACTTTGCTGCGGTACACCCGGTACCCCGACAACCCCGCCCCGCCCGCATTTCCGTCCTCATTTGCCGTTACCGCCGACCACTCGAGAACCACCAGCGTGTCGCTCGGCCGGCCGAGGATCGCCACCGTGTCCGGGGCTTCGGGCGCGACGATATCGGCGCCCGATGCCGTGTCGACCCCGCCTGTTCGATAGGGGGAGAATGCCGACGCGGTGTCGGCGAATTTCGCCTTGATCGTCACCGAATCTATCGACCCAAACCAGTTGCGGGTGATGGTCTGAGTGAGACCGCCTTGGTTGTACACGTTGTTGACGGCGTTGCCGGTGATGTTGTTTCTCCGGATGACGTTGGCGCCGGACGATCCGGCGATCCACACGCCCGTGTCGTTGGACTGGATGTCGTTTTGGACGACGGCGGTCGAATCCGAACTTGAAATATAAACGCCGGCCTGCGCGTTCGAACCGGCCGCGTTGTTCGTCACCGTGTTGTTGTTCGAATTCGACTCCACCATAACGCCGACGGAATTCGAATGGGCGATGTTGTTGCTCACCGTGTTGTTCGAACTCCGATTGAGAATGACGCCCCAGAAATTCGAATGGGCCGTGTTGTTCGTCACCGCGTTGGTGTCGGAACCATCGAGGAGATGAATCCCAATGCCGCCGCAGGACGACGCGCTGTCGCCGAGAATCGTCGACAGGTCCACGTTGTCGAAATGAATTCCGTCGTACGCCCCTGTCACGCCGATGTTCTTGACCAGGAGGTTGACCTGCGTGTCGGCGTAGATGCCGTAGAGGCCGCTTTGCGTGTTCGCGCCCGGCGGATCGATCACCGTCGCGTTCGAATCCTTGCCGATGATCGTGATCCCGTCCGTGTCGATCTTGAATGCCGCGGTCTCCGTGGACGAAACCGTCACATAGGTATCCGCGTACAATCCGGCGTCGATGTAAATCACATCGCCGGACTTGGCCGATTGCATCACGCGCGCCACTGAACGGAACGGTTTCGACCGTGAACCGTCGCCGTACGCCGTGTCGGTTCCCCCGGCGTAGGTGAACGAGTCGGCCGACGCCGCCGTGTCGTTCACGAACCAGGTCTTCTGCGACGAATTCTGCGCGGCGTCGGAAGGCTGGGAGTCGCTGTAAAAGCTCTCGTTGGCAAAGGGACTGGCCGCGTCGAAGGCCGTGACCCGGTAATAATACGGCTGCCACTGCAATACGGCCGTATCCTGGTACCGGATCGCGCCCGACCCGACCTGCCCGACCTGCATCCACCACGATGTATCCTTGACCGTGCTGCGGTATACGCGGTAACCCGCCAGCGTGACGTTGCCGCCGTTGGCTTCCTCCAGCGTCGTCACGTTCGACCACTCGAGGATGATCGACGTGTCGCTGGCGCCCTGCCCGACGATCGCCACCGTGTCCGGAGCTTTCGGCGCCGTCGTGTCGGCGCCGGCGGTGGTGTCGACCGTACCGAGGCGGAACGGCTGCCATGCGCTCGCCGTGTCGCCAACCCTGGCTTTGATCGTCACCGAGTCGGTCGAGCCGAACCAGTTGCGCGTCAGGGTCTGGATGAGACCGCCGGCGTTCCACACGTGGTAGGCGTTGTTGCCGATGATGTTGTTTTTCGTGATGATGTTATTTCTGGACGCAGCGAAAATCCCCACGCCCGTGTCGTTGAACGTCACTTCGTTTTGGGTGATGACATTTGTATCCGAACTTGACAGATAAATACCGGTCATCGTATTCGAACGGGCCGTGTTATGGCTCACCGCGTTCTTCGAAGACGCAGTGAGATGGATGCCGTCCAACGAATTCGAACCGGCCGTGTTGTGGCTCAACGTGCAGGTGTCGGAACCGTTCAATAGATGGATTCCGTGACCGCCGTTCGAGGATGCGCTGACGCCCGTGAGGGTCGACTGATCCACATTCACAAACTTGATTCCATCGTACGCCCCCGTCACCCCGAGATTCTGTATGCGAAGCCCGACTTGCGTGTCGGCGTAGATGCCGTAGAGGTTGGCGTCGGTATTCGCCCCCGGCGGGTCGATCACCGTCGCGGCTGAGTCCTTGCCGATAATCGTCAGGTTGTTCGTGTCGATTTTGATGCCGGCATTCTCGGTCGATGAAACCTTGACGTAGGAGTCGTACATCCCCGCGTCGACATGGAGGGTGTCGCCGGATTTGGCCTTGTTGAGAGCCCGGATGATCGTGCGAAACGGGGCGGAGGGGGAACCGACCCCTGTCGTGTCTGAGCCGGAGGCGTAGGTGAAGGAGTCGGTGGCACCGTTCACCCACGTGTCGTTCACGTACCATGTTTGGGCCCGGGTATCGCGGATGAACGCGGTGAAGAGCGCCCGGCCGCCCACCAGCGTGATGTTGTCAATCTCCACGCGCGCGGGATTGCCGGTATAAGGTTGGGAATTGGGCGACGAGGTCGCGTCAAACCGCGTTTTGTTTCCGGTGCCCGGCCACGGGTTGGCGGCCGTTGCCGCGGTCACATCGACGTCCGAGCTGTCCGCCTCCACCAGATCCACCCGGCGGTGCGGTACGGCGGAACTGACGTTGTTGATGTTGTTCATGGCGAGTGTGCCCATGCTGTTGTCGATATGCCAGATGAGCAGGCCGGAACCGGGGGCGGAATCGATGCCGTAGGGGGAGCTCGGCGCGCGGTATTCGATGAGGAAATATTCCGTTTCGTTGCCGGCGTTGGCGTAAATTTTACAGACCTTGGAATCCGTTTCGGAACGCGACAGATCAACAGCCGTGTCCGCCGATACCACGACGGCGCCGAGCCAGCCCAACAATTCGCGGTGCCACGGGTCGATCATCGCCGGCGAATCGCCTTCGGGCCGGCCGATATAATTCCCGCTGGCCATGAGCGACCAGTCCGACACGCCGGCTGATTGCGTGACGGTGTTGTAGATGTCGGCCAGCCCCAAAACGTGGCCCATCTCATGGCAGAACGTCCCCATCGGCGCCACACGGTCGTATGGGCCAAACGGCCCCGGGCCGGCCGTCCCCGGCATCATGATGGCGAGGGTGACGGTGTCCTGCGTCTGCCGGTCCGTATAACTGTCGTTCAAACCATCGAACATGCTGGCGCTCAAATCTCCGCCGAGCCCGCTGACCTGTTTGCTCATCCCGGCGTAGAATACGGCAACGAAATCGTAGTAGCCGAAGTTGACCCACGTGTCGACGCGCTCGCAGACTTCGCGGATGAGGTCCGCCTGCCGCATGCCGGTGGCGTAGTAGCCCATCGTCTCGGAGGCCGTGACCATGAGCGTGTCAAAAACGGTGGAGGACATCTGAAGCTGATTGTAGGAGACCATGCGGTAGTAGTTATCGGCGCGGCTCAAGATTATCCGGATGGTGTCGCCGACGGAATTGGTGTCGCCGAGCAGGTCGGGCGCGAACTGGCCGCTGCCGCTGGTGACAGCGTCGTTGTCGGCTTGGAACTGCACGATGAACGCCGCAACCTTGAGATTGCCGGTCGGGGCGGGCGTTCTGTTCGGCGCCATTCTGCCGCCGCCACCCGCCGGCGCCGAAAGCGTCCGTTTGGAAATCTTGCTCCAGAGATGGCCCACCCTGTCCGGGCACAACACGGGAACGGTTTCGCCGCGCGCGCGCATCTCGGCGATGATTTTCGGATGGTACGGCGCCGCCTGCGCGGGGCAAAGTGAAAAGTGCAAAGTGAAAAGCGCAAAGCAAGCGGCCAAGAGCAGCGGGATAGGCGCACAGCCCGATCCGGGCATATTAATCGGTCTACCACCCATCATCCGTTTGCCCCCAATTATCGACGATGACCGACCAATCGCCGGGACCGACATCGCCGCTGTTGTTGGAATCCGCATCCGGAGAGGTGGCCCCCCAATTGTCGACGACCACCGACCAATCGCCCGGGCCGATGTCGCCGCTGCCGTTCGCGTCGCCTTTGATTAAAGGCGGGATGGTTATACCGGCGCCGCCATTAATGACGCCATTGAGCACGGTAAAGCTGACTCTCCGCGTAAGCGATCCGGACGCTTTAAGTTCTATTTTGTATTCACCATCGGGAATTGATTCTAAATCGATTCCCCCATTCGTATCGGTCGTTCCGCTGGCGGTGGCAAGACTTGAGTCATAACTGGGCCTTATATAAACACGAATTCCGGAGAAGTTATTGTTTCCAGTAGTTGCGAATGCGATGGTGTCTATACCGTTCCCCGTTCTTGAATTGATTGAAGGTGTAAATTGGAACCGTTCTCGAAACAGGATTCCCGGATGATCATCCTCAAATTTGATCAGGCCCACACCCGGCGCGTAATAGACGGTATCCGCATGATACCAATCCGTGCCGGTTTCAGACATGACCAGACAATTGGTAAAAGTAAGACCACTCGGCAGCGTCACGGTGGCGGTCTTCGAAAGTATTTTTGTTTTTTCCACCGCGCCGTGCCGCCGCGTCCGCGTGTATGTGGTTCCGACAACTGGGGTGGCGGGTATCATGATAAAGCCGGTACTGTTCAGCGACTCGGCGGCCGTATAGAAATCGTGCCCGCCGTCGTCCCAGACCTCCAGCGTTCGGATATTTCCTTCATTGTCCTGCGCGACGGAGTAATGCTCATAGTACGGTGAATCAGACGGGGAATTTTCGACGCTGACGTACCGGAAATCGGTCACCCCGTCAATTTGCAGAGACTGCAACTGCGAGATCGTGAGCGTGACGGTCTCGCCCCCTACCAGGCCGCTGAGTGTCCAGCCCGATGCGCCCAGCCCATCCGGGCCGAGATAAGGGTTCACTCGATCTGCGTTCAGAGCGTTGTTCGTCACATAATACCTGCTGGATCCTCCGATGATGTTTCCCTGCGCGCTAAGAATGGTGGGCGTATTGTTTTTCAAAAAAATCAGTCGGCGGTTCGTTCCGTCATAGCCCGACACGGCCAGATCCAGATCGGCGTCATTGTCATAATTTCCCCAGCGCGCGGCGCCGCCATTTATACCAGCATTCGTCCCCAGCGGCTCGGCGATTTTGCTCAACACGCCATTGCCCTCGTTCCGATAGACGATCAGCCGATTGTTAAGACCGTCTGTTGTTCCCGCGATGACAAGGTCGAGTTTACCGTCATTGTCGTAATCGCCCCAGTTCACGGACGACCAGAACACGCCCGCATTCGCGCCCATCGGATCGAGGGCCTTGGCAAAACTGTCATTGCCGATATTTTTGAAGACGACCAGATATTCATCTGCGCCGCTCGCTCCGGATACAACCAGATCCAGGTCGCCGTCATTGTCGTAATCTCCCCAGTCCAGCGATCCGTCATAGAAACCGCTATTGGCGCCCATCGGTTCGACACTCTTGATAAAACTGTCGCCGCCGATGTTTTTAAACACGATAAAGCGGGGGGCGTCAGGCGAGCCGTCGGCCGTGCCGGCGGCGGCGAAATCCAAGTCACCGTCCCGATCGTAGTCGCCCCATTGTACCGCGCAGTTCGACAACCCGGCGGTTGCGCCTAGAGGCTGAACGATGATTGAAAAATTGTTGCCGCCATTGTTGCGGATCACCATCAGTCTCGTGTTCGTCCCGTCAAACCCGCAGGCCGCAAGGTCCAAATCTCCATCTCCGTCATAATCCCCCCATTGGATGGAACTGTATGTGAGACCCGTATTCGAGCCCATCGGCTGGGAGGCGGCCGTAAACCCGCTGTTGCCGGCGTTTTGATAGATGATCAATCGTTTGTTCGTTCCGTCATCGCCGATGACCGCCAGATCCAGGTCGGCGTCACCGTCATAATCCCCCCAATCGACAGATCCGTATTTCACTCCTTTGTAGTTGCCCATGGGTTCAGATGCGACGGTGAAAATGCCGCCGTCATTTCTGTACACGATCAACCTGTAGTTCCCTACCGTATTGAGTCCGGCAATGACAATGTCCTGATCGCCGTCGTTGTCGTAGTCTCCCCAATCGATCGAACTCCAGAGTACCGGCACGTCCAAAGGCTCCTGGCCCGCGGTGAAGGTCGGGGTGTCCGTGCCGATCACAAATGGGCCGACATGGAAAACCCCCGGCGAAACAAGGCCGACCCTGTCGACCGTTCTAACATGGACATACCAATTGCCTTTTGATGAAATCATGTAGCTGGAAGTTGGCGTATCCACATCCTTTATAAGGTCAGGTGTATCACTCTGATTTTTCGACCACAAAACCGAATAGCCGGCCACGCCGGCGCCGCTGTCCGACGCCCCGCTCCAATTGACGGTGATGGTTCCGAGAGAACTCGGAGCGTTTGGCGGTGGTGTCGCGGAAATCACGGACGAGGGCGCCTGTGGGGCGATTTTGTCGATGCCGAACTCGGACGTATAATGCCATGATGTGGCAAATCCGTCGGAATCCCCCGCGCGGACTCGGACCCTATATCCAAACCCGTGGGATAAATTTCTGGCGTCGAATTTTAAAGACCATCCGTTGGTATCGGAAGAATAATCGCGCGCCGGAGCGACGGTGTCTTCGGATGAGGGCATGGCGGAATAACTGTCGGCGAGATTTTCGAGCTCAAATTCAATGTAGCTGATTGCGCCGGAAATGGTGTCAGGGGGAACAACTTGAACTGTAAACACATTATTGATTGCCCGATACCATGCATTGGTCGTCGGACCTCGAATGGAATAAGCCGAAACGGGATCCGAGTCGGTCGAAAATTGCCACACATCGCCGCGTGTGAGACCGTACGCGTTTCTGGCGTCAATACGCCAGTAATAGGTTTTACCCATCGCCAACTGCGGCTGGTAACTTGTAACGCTTCTGCTCGCCCGGCTATCGCTCGCCTGATGGATAGGCGAGGTTCCGAAATAAACGTCATAGCTCGTCGCGCCGCCGCCGTCCGCCCACGACAAAAATGCGTTCAGTGACTGGTTGGTCGCCCCGTTCGACGGAAACGGGCTTGCCGCCTTGATGGGAGGACTGTTCACCGGCCTCGGATAAATCCGCAGAGCCTGCTGGTTGGAAATCGTGCTGATGGGGAAGGAACTGGATCCCACCGTACCCGTTTCGTTCTCGATTCCCCATGTCGCGCTGTTGCCGTTGGCGTAAATGCCGGTCATGTTCTTGTACTGAAATACGATCTCGTTGAGGGTTTCATACAAAATCATCTGGAATGTGTGCGACCCTTCGTTCGGGGAATGCGGGACTGCCTCCCATTGGACGATGAACTGCCGCGTGGGATAGCTTCCCGATGTTCTATAATATATGTTCCCTCCCGCCTCCGGGTTCAGATCGTCCCAGAACGGCGCAATCGTGTTGTTCGGCTGGGCGCCGCCCGGTATTGATTGGTTGACAGGGTATCCGCCGATGAGCGTCGTATCGAACGTCACAAACCCGTTGGATGAAATCATCAGCCGGCTGTAATTTTTTCCGAAATAGTTGAAATTAAAACCGATGTTTGTCGGCAGCAGTGTGTCGTTGGTCGTGTCTGAAAGACGATTGCCCGTGGCGGAAATGTCCAGCCAGTTATATGCAACAATCTCGGACTGGTATAATCCGCTTGAGATTGTCGCCGTGACGGCCGGCGGATCCTTTATGGTGATTGTCTGATTCGCGGCCACGCCGCGCCGTACCGCCACGTCGCCGTCTGGAAATGTGACACGAATGTCAACGGCCGCCGCAGTCCTTATCCCGACGACCAAGGGCGATGCGGCGTCGACAATACGCATCGCATAGTCCGCCCCCGGCACAAAATCGCCACCCCCGTTCAGGTCCACTTCCACCTTGGCCCCAATCGCCGTGCGGTCCGGCTGCGCGTCGGATTCTTCCGCGTTGCCATTTGAGTCTGTTACTATTTGAAATTTTACAAAGTTTTTCCCGGGAAGATTATTTTTAAAAACAATCAATCGACGATTTGCTCCATCATACCCTGAAACAGTCAGATCCAAATCTCCATCTTCATCACGATCTACCCACGCAATTGATCCTTCATCCACACCCACATTTGGACCCATAGGCTCTGCCATATTCGTAAAACGTCCATCTCCACTATTTCGGTATATGATCAATCTCCTGTCAGTTCCACTTTGTAATCCAGCAACGGCCAAGTCCAAATAACCGTCTGCGTCATAATCACCCCAGGCGATCGACGATTTGTATACTCCGCTGTCAATGGCCATTGGTTCTATGGCTCTTGTAAAAGCTCCATCTCCGTCGTTGCGGAATATGATTATATTTTTTGTTCCTGCTCCAAGAGATGAACTGAGTCCTGTAATAGCAAGATCCGGATCTCCATCATTGTCATAATCAGCCCATGAGAGTGACGAATAATTCACTCCTGCATTTGTACCCATTGGCTCTGCCACATTCGTAAAAATGCCGTTCCCATCGTTGCGAAAAATAATCAACCGTCTCGATGTTCCGCTCCAGCCAGACACGGCCAAATCCATATCCAAATCTCCATCGTAATCGGCCCAACCAATTGATGAATTACTTACACCAGCATTCATGCCCATTGGTTCAGCCGCATTGGAAAAGGTACCACTTCCGTTATTCTGAAAAATGACCAGTCTTTTGTTGTTTGAAAAATCCACACCTGAAACTGCGATGTCTAAATCATTATCTCTGTCGTAGTCGGCCCATGCTATCGCGGGGTCGCTCAGTCCTGCATTAAAACCCATAGGTTCAGCAGCATTTATAAAACTGTCGTTACCAGCGTTTCTGAAAATAATGAATCTATTGAGACCGGCAACAGCTATATCTAATTTTCCATCGTTATCATAATCTCCCCACGCTATTGACGCATAATATATACCGTAATTGGCACCCATGGGTTCTGGCCCAGATGAGAAGAACTCGCTGTCAGAATTATTCAGTATATAAAACCTCAGATAACCCCAATAATCTATGCCAGATACAGCTAAATCCACGTCAAAATCTGCATCATAATCACCCCACGCAATAGAAGACCGATATACGCCATCGCCAAAATCAGACCAAACAGGATTTACAAAAATCCCCAGTGTAGTATCCATAACAATTATCGTCTGATTGACCGCGACGGCCTCTTGCATGATCACATCGCCGTCGGGGAAAGTCACTCTCACATCGACAGATGTGGCGCTGCCCACTCCCAGGTGACCCGGTCCTTGATAGTAATCCCATCCGTCACCCGCGCCAATCAGCGCCTCAGCGTATCTCCCAAACCCCGGCGCGAAATCGGCTGCGCCGTCCAAATCGACTTCCACTTTTGCCCCGATGGCAAGCCGGTCCGGCTGGGCATCCGATTCCGAGGCGTTGCCGTTGGTGTCTGTCAACGCGATAACCTTGATGTAATTTCTGCCGCCGGAACCGTTCTCGACGAGATTGTTTTTGTACAGGATGTCCTGACCGGGGCCGCCAAGATACAGGTCGAGGTCGCCGTCATTATCGTAGTCTGCGAATGCGGCAACTTCATCCCAGCCCGTCGTATAATCCGTCACGCCCGCACTTGTTGTGGCATTTGAAAATGTGCCGTTGCCGTTGTTCCGGTACAGGATTTGCTGATAATAATTGTTGATAATCACGTCCATGTCTCCGTCGTTGTCATAATCTCCAGCGGCTATTGTGCCGTTGCAATACGACGAGTCCGTCACTCCGGAGCTTGACGAAACATCCGTGAACGTGCCATTGCCGTTATTCTTATAAACACGCGGCGCCTGCGCCCAATTGGCTATAAACAGATCAAAGTCACCGTCATTGTCGTAGTCCAGCCACAAAGGAGCGTCGGCCGCGAAGACGCCGTTGATACCCGCGCTCGCGGCGACTTCCGTGAATGTCCCATTGCCGTTGTTCCTATAAAGATAGGAGGGATTTCCCCACTCGTTCGCGACAAAAATGTCCAGGTCACCGTCGTTGTCATAATCCGCCCACGACACACCTTCACCATTGGCCGTCTCCGTCAATATCCCGGCACTCGATGTAGAATCCACAAAATCGCCTGCGCCGGTATTATTGTATAAACGGTCCTGACCGCCCGCCGAAGTTACGAACAAGTCGAGGTCTCCGTCCCTATCATAATCTAAAACTGCCACCGCCTCAGCATCTGCATCCACGTTGGTTATCGATCCGGTTATTTTACTGAATGACGAACCGGTACCGTTGTTCTTGTATAGATAGGATTGGCCACTGGTGTTGGAGGCCAATAAATCCAGCCCGCCATTATTGTCGAAATCGCCCCATACAGGCGCGACCAATTCCGTCGCACTGCCTGTAATTCCGAGCGACCCGGCTACATTCGTGAATGTCTGGTTGCCGTTATTTTTGTAAAGAAAGGGATTGGCGCCGTCCACCAAAACAAAAATGTCAACATAACTGTCATTGTTATAGTCGCCCCAAGCCAGACCGTCTCCGCCGAGGCTTTCACTCAGACCCGCCGCCGCGTCTGCACGAGTGAATGTGGCATTGGCCTGAGTAGCTTGAGTCTGGGTATCAGAATAAATCCGCAATGCCAGATTGTTGTATATTCCGCTTACCGGAAACATGCTCCGGCCTGCCATCCCGTCTTGATTTTCCGTCCCCCACGTGGCGCTGTTTCCGTTGGCGTACTGGCCGGACATGGTGTTGTATTGGAACAGGATTTCGCCGTTTTCCTGCAAGATCAATTGAAATGTATACGAACCCTCGCTCGGATAATGCGGCACACCATTCCATTGGACGATGAATTTTTGGTTGGGCGACGAACCGGTTGTCTTGTAGTAAATAGCCCCGCCAGAAGCCGGATTGAGATCGTCCCAAAACGGCGCAATAAAATTGTTCGGCTGGTTTGTATTCGGAATGGCCACATTATTGTATTCGGTCGCCGACGAGGAGCCAAAAACAACGTGGCCGTTGGATGAGATTTTAAGTTGCGAATAGCTTGTGCCGTAGAAACTGAAATTAAATCCTATATTGACCAGTTTTGATCCGTCATCCGTATTGCCCGCATCCGGTGACCACAATGTTCCGTCCGTGGCGGTGACCCAATTGTACGTCACAACGCTTGCCGACACCGTATCGCCCGCCGGCGCGACCGGCGTCGCCAGTCCCGATACGCCGTAGGCGTAATTTCTTGCCGCATCGAAACTGTATGCGGTGTAGTAATAGGTCGTGCCGTTTGTGCGCCCTGCATCCGTAAAGCTTGTTCCTGTGGAATTATAAATGACAGTGCCATTGCCAATCGCCGATCCGGCAGGATACGACTGCCCGGCCAAGGGAAATCCCGCTAGAGAGGAGACGGCCGACCTGACCATGACCACGCCGGCAAAATCGGCGCCCGGGTTTGTCCAAGTCAAACCAGCCTGCGCGTTGCCGACCGAGGCGCTGAAGTTCGTAACATCCGACGGTGGCGTCACGTCTGCGGCCGACACGGGCGTCGCATTGATGGTCGCGCCGCCTGAGTAATCGTTGGCCGAATTGTAACTACACACTTTGTAGTAGTACGTTGTTCCGTTACTCACGCCGGTCCGTGTATCCGCCGTTCCAGTCGATTTATAGACGACCGTATCCCCACCAATGACGCTCCCGACCGAATAACTCGTGCCGTTTGAAGGAATCCCCGCCACTGGTTCGCCGACGCGATACAGAATAATATTGCCGGAAAAATTGGCGCTCGGATTATTCCAGGTCAGGCTGACCTGACCATTGCCGGGCGACGCTGTCAGACCAAAAACATTGCTGGGAATAGAACTGCTTGCAGTCGCCGGTACCGCGCTGACGGCGACGCCGCCGGCATAATTTCTAGAGGAATCGTGGCTGAAGACTTTGTAATAGTAGGTCGTGCCGTTAGTCAGATTTTGATTATCGGCGAGCGAAGAACTTGCGCCGGCATACACAACGATCGAGCTTCCGATCGTATTGCCCGCCAGGTAGGACGTTCTATTTATGGGAGCGTCATTGACGGAACTGGTACTGCGTAAAATCACAACCCCTGAAAAATCGGATCCGGGATTTGTCCAGTTCAGGCTCAGCGTGCCGTCCCCGCCGGATGCAGCAAGACCGGTGACGTCGGCCGGCGGTGTTTGATCGAACGGCGTGGCCGACTGTGTAACTCCAGAAGAATAATTCCTGGTCGCATCGTAGCTGAACGCTTTATAATAGTAGGTTGTCCCATTCGTCAAACTCGTGTGAGTAGTAGATATACCACTGGAACTGTAAAGGACAGTCCCATCTCCGAGTGGATTTCCTGCGGTATAGGATGTTGTTTGTGTCGGCACACCAGTCGGATAACCCCCAGTGCGTTGCACAATCAACACGCCGGCAAAATCCGAAGCCGACGGATTCGACCACGTTAAATTATTCTGCCCATCTCCGGGGGCGGCGGAAAATGCCGATATGTCTGCGGGCGCCGTGGCATCCACGCCGGCTGGCGTGGCGCTTGTCGAAACGCCTGTCGCATAATTTCTCGCTGAATCATAGCTGTAGATTCTGTAATAATAGGTGGTGCCGTTCGTTAAATATTGATCGGGAAAACTTGAGTTGCTCGTGCTGAGCGTAACCAAAATCACCTGTGCATTGCCGATGGTATTACCGTACCAGTATGTCTGATTTGGTGTAGGATTGGTATTCGGGGCGCTCCCCGTGCTGCGAAGAATCAGCACCCCCGCGAAATCGGATGCCGGTTCGGTCCAATATAGAGTAACTTGTTGATTGCCCGCCGAGGATGAAACCCCCGTCACAGATGCGGGAGCAGCTACATCCGGGGCGGTAGGCGTGGCACGCGTCCAAACGCTGCGTGTATAATTGCGCGCGGAGTCGTAACTAAAAGCCCGGTACACATATTCCACGCCAGTTGTGACATCGGCGTCGGTAATAGTCACGCTTCCGCTGGGGGATAAAGAGGCATTGTTATAAATAATTTTCCCTTCTCCGATAAATGAATTCGCAGTGTACGAACTTCCATTCGCCGGCTCGCTCAGCGTATTACTGCTGGACGAGAGAAATCGCAGAATCAACACACCCGTAAAATCCGAGGTGGCCGGGTTTGTCCAACTCACGCGAACTTGATTGTTGAGATTATAGACATCGGTCGCAAAACTTGAAACAGCATCCGGCGCCTGATTGTCGACTTTGAACTGCACGCTTTCGACCCACGAAGAGAAGACACCGGCCTCGTCCATCGCCCTCGCCCTGATCTTAACTGACAAATTGATCCCCGATATGACTTGGATGCTATCCCAAACTTTACTCTCATTTACTGAAGCGGACGGGGCTGGATATACAAACCCCAAACTTATCCAGCCAGACCCCAAATTATACTGGAACTCAATCTGGGAAATTTTGACGATATTCTGATAACCGGTCGCTGTTGCGGATACGGTGATGTTTCCTCTATACCACTGTGTTGTCGAGTTGGGCGCCGTGATAGTCAAATTCGCTTTGACCGTGTTGATAAATTCATCCATGAACCCGGCGGAATAACTTATCGCATCTGGCAGCAGGGTTTCTGTTGCCCAGTATTGAGCCAGAGATTTACCATTTGCAACTTTAGGTTTAGCATAATTAGTGATATGATTCTCAAAGTAGTAGTAACCATAACCATTACCCAAATCACTTTCGCGCCATAACGCGTCGTTCACCAGTGGCTTGTTAAATGATGGCACGGTGAGATCCTGAGGAAGAGGCGGTGGCGGGACATTTCCATTCGATAATCGGTTGTAGATATGCCAGTAGTTATTCGTAGCATGATCTATAAAATATACGGCAAACTGTTCATTGAGTGATCCGGATGAAACAACGATCTCGTCCCACTGGGAATTGTCGCTATAATTATTATCGTAGTTCGTGAGTTTACCATAGTAACTATTTGCATTATATCCGGTAGTTGCCATATTCCTGAGATAATCTTGAATCGAACCTGTCTTATAAACACCAAGACGAGTTGCAGACTTCGCGTAGGTGGCCAAGGCATTGTAATTGTTCGTACACCACTGCTCGTAGCCATTCCCCGTGTGAGCCACATTCTCAACGCCGTGTTTATCGTCATGAACATGCGCCGGAACTGACATGTCTTGGATTAAGTGTACAACATGCCCCAACGCAAAAAAGGCTTTATTGAAGTTTCTCTCTCTATAATACCGCAATGCATCTTGATAGTCGTATGAATTCGTGCTGTTCGCGGCTACTATGCCGGACCATGTCAGTGCATCCACGTGAGTATTGGTTGTAAGAGCGTAGGCACCGCTTAAACGGGCACCATCGGTTGCACGATAAAAGTGATTATAAAATCGACCATTGTTATAATCATAGCTTCTATCTTCTCCCCATACACCATCAATAATGTCGTTCCCTGCGCCTGGATCATTATTTGATCTAGAACCATTATCGAGGTGACTCCAGAGCGATTCATACGTGGAGTAATATTGCGATTGAGATTGGAGAAGCGCCAATGCCTCCCGCGTAATATGTTCATGGACATTCTCGGTGTATGCATATGATCGACGGACTGGGATCAGAACGAAATAAAGGATCGAAAAAAGAGACAGTGTCAGACAGAGCTTTATAGGTTTACGAATTCTCGGTGAAAAAGTCGATCCCTCTGGATGTGCGCCGGTGGCCGAATGACCGTTGGACAGGCGGCGGTTCATGTTGCTGGGAACAGACTGCGACAAACGTCGAATGTCCCGGCCATCCATAAAGAGGCCGTGCAACGCCGGGTCACCGGCGCGTCACTGGGGGTCACCGGGGTCAGGCGTAGGTTTATAGGTTTATACTCAGATCGACTTTGACTCAATTGAAGCCCCAAAGCTGACAGCGCCATCGGAGGGACGCCATTCCCGCACTACCCGTCAAGCAGTACGCGGCATCGCGCCGGGTACAACGCACGCGGCGCGTGTTCCATGAGTCCCGGCGCGATTTCGGATACTTCGGGCATGAAAGCGAGAGTGAATGATGGTGAGAGGAAAGCGCTGGCTCTCATCCGGAAAATCCAGGCGATGTCGGACAAGTACGGGGGGCATCCCGATCGATACCGGTTGAGACACCCCGCCATCCGCCGCACGGCTGTCATTCCGACGCCATGGACGGCATTATACCCGGAGCGATACGAGTCGTGCCGAATTCCGGAGGGTATGCCGGCATCCGCCATCATTTCATCGGTCGAATCCATCCTTCGCCTCCGCATCCCAAGAAATATCTCATCATAAAGCCGGATCGAACCGCCGGAGGCCAAGCCGGCGTCGGGGGAGGCTGTTCACATTACTACTTATAGTATAGAGAAAAATTATGCTTCTTATAGTATTACCATGTCAAGAACCCGGCCGAAAATAACGTGGGAAAGCACAGTCACATCGTGATACAGCCCGCGGGCATGGTAACAGGCCCCCCCCCATTTTGACATTGTCCGATACCAGGCTGGAGAGGCGATTCGGGCACGTTTACGGGAAAACGGCGCCATGCATTGAGACCCTGAAACATCACCGCCGGTTCCTTGACTCGTCCGGCGGGATTTCGGATACTTCGGGCATGAAAACGAAAAGCAAGAACGCCGCGCGCGGCCGAAGAGCCATGGCGCTGATCCGGAAAATCCAGGCGATGTCGGACAAGTACGGGGGGCCGACGAAAGGCAAGACGGAGGAGGAAATCCTTCGCGCGATGAAGAAAACCCGCGAAGAACTCTGGGACAAATATCTTGCATCTCGTCCTTGATGCCAACGAGTTTATCTTCGCCTTAGGCAATTTTAGAAAACCTTCCTGTCTGCACGGCGGAGGAGTTTCTCGCGAAATACTCGTAAGTTGCCCGCCGCCGGATCCGGTGTCAGGAGGGCGCCGTATAATATGGAGAGGACGACCAGAATCCGTTTCAGGAGCGGGGAGAGAGACAGCCAAGAAGGGACGGCGGCGGACCGACAAAGTCAGGGGGGATGACGGGGGGTCTCCATCCGCCGTTCACCCCGCGTCCGCGGCCCCCGTTCGGATCGTTTCGCTTTCCGTCAGCGGCGAGACGAAGATTTTCCCGTCGCCCGGGTTGCCGGTGCGGGCGGCGATTTTGATGGAGTCGATGGCGAGGTCCACGGCGCTGTCCTTGACGACGGCCAGGATGAGAACCTTGGGGAGTTCCTCGTAGCGGACGGTGCCGGCGACGAGGCCCTTCTGGCGGCCGCGGCCGAAGACGTCGATTTTCGTGTAGGCGTTCACCCCGCTTTTGGCGAGATGGTCGATCACGTCCTTTTCCTTTTCCCTGCGAACGATTGCTTGAATCATTTTCATGATGCCTCCACCACCTCCGGGACCAAGCCCACGCGTTTTTCGGATTTGGGCATTTTGTCGATCAGCCGCTGCTCGATCATTTTTTCGACCGCCGCGAATCCCAGGCGGCCGATGGTGTCGCGCACGGTTTCGCCCGACGTGCGATTGAGGAGGATCACGTCGAGAAGCGAGTCGAGGGTCGGCACGACCATGTCCTCCGTGACTTTGCGCGCCACCGGCTGGGCGAGCTCCACTTTCGCGTCGCCCTGCCCCCCCTGGCCGATCCGGCCGCAGGCGACCATCGTATAGGAATAGCGTTTCTCCTCGCCCACGGCCGACATGGACCCGACAAGCCCGATGTCCGCGAGCTGCTGTTTGGTGCAACTGTTCGGACATCCCGAGATGCTGATGAGGAGTCCCTCGAGGAGCGCAGCCTTGGCGGGGTCGATGGGACTGAATTTTTTGATAATGTCGCGTGCGGCGCCCTGGGAATTGGTCACGGCGAGGACGCAGAACTCGGTGCCGACGCAGGCGGTGACGCGCAGATTCTTGGATCTGTCTTTGAGCTTGAGCCTCGCGCGTTTCAGGTGCTCGATCAAGAGCGGGAGTTTTGCGGCCCGGACATAGTGAAATTCGATGTCCTGGTCCTTCGTGAAACACGCCTCGCCGTTTCCATATCGCCGGCAAATTTCGGCGGCCTCCCGGATCTGCCAGCCCTCGATTTCGCCGAGCGTGACGTCGAGTTCGACGCGGACGTATCCCGGCTCGGATTGGGGATGGCAACCGGGGGGAAAGGACTGGGACCCCCTCACCCTGACCCTCTCCCCCATTCGGGGGAGAGGGGAAAAAGCGTACAAGATTCGTTCGAAGAAAGAAGGCAGCGCAGGCTTTTTCGGAGTGATCGCCAGCGGGATCTGAAAAGCGCGGTTTTCGGGCATGGCCTTTTTTTCGGCGAAGACTTTTTCGAACTCCGCCGTGAATTTTTCGCGGCCCCAATCCTCGATCAGATGTTTGAGCCTTGATTTTTCCTTTGTGCGGATGCCGTGTTTCATGTGGATTTCGAAAATCGTCTGGCAGACAGCGAGAACCTCCGACGGGGTCACAAAGTCGCGGATTTTGAATCCGAGCATTGCGCGCTTGCCCAGACTGCCGCCGACCCAGGCTTCGAAACCGGGTTCAGCCTCCTTACGCACCGGCACGAACGCGATGTCGTTGATCTGCGCTTCGCCGCCGCAGTCAGGACCGCCGGCGAAATAGATGTTGAGGCGGTTGGGCATTTTGGAATTGATGTAGTCCGAGCGCTGGACAAAATGGTCGGAGATCGCCTTGGCCCAGGCATGCGCGTCGACCTTCGCGCACGGGCAGATGTGCGAATGCGGGCAGGCGGCGACATTGCGCATGGTGTGGCCGCAACTGGACCGGGTCGTGATCCCGACCCGTTCGAGCCGGTCCCAGATGGCGGGGACTTCGTCGACTTTGACCCAGTGAAGCTCGATGTCCTGCCGCGTGGTCAGGTGTCCCCAGCCGCGACCATGGAGATCGGCGACTTCGGCCAGCGCCATGAGCTGCTTGGCGGTGACTTTGCCGCCGGGGATGCGGATCCGCATCATGAAAAAGCCGGCGTGCTTCTGGCTGCAGACGCCGTATGTTTTCAGGCGGTAATAATCGTCTTCCGACAGCGCGAACGCGCCCTGTTGGCGGATTTTTTCCCAGTCGAGCGACAGCCCCTCCTGCTTGATTTTTTCGACCGGAAGGACCCGCGGATATTCGCGCGGAACGTCAAATCGCTGAGGCGCGGGCGGCGCCGGCCTGCCGCCGAGCGTTTCTTTGATTATCGTGTCGACAAGCGACGCGCAGGACCCGCATCCTGTCGATGCTTTGGTGCAGCGCGCCACGTCCGCCACCGTCTTGCAGTCCTTCTCGCGGATCGCCTTGACGATGGTTCCCTTGGACACGGAATTGCAGTTGCAGACCTGGTCGGTGTCGGCCATCGCCGTCCCGCTGATCACGATGCGATCCTTGGCCGCGACCTGTTCGTTGACCATCGACTGAATCTCGGCCATGCGGTCGGTGACCTCGCGGCCGGATTTGATGAGATTGAACAATTCCTGTCCGTTCTTCTTGGTGCCCAGGAGGATCATGCCGACCAGCCGGCCGCGCTGAAGAACGACTTTTTTATAGACGCCCTTGGTGGAATCGATGAAGACGAGTTTCTCGTATCCCGGGCCGCCCAGAAATTGCCCGGCCGACATGAGTTCCACGCCGGCCACTTTCAGCACCGTCGCGCACACCGAGCCTTCATACCGCAGCGCGCCGGGGCCGACCATCGCGTCGGCCGCGACCCGGACCTGCTCACGGATCGGATCGATGAAGCCGTACACTTTTCCGCGATGCTCGACGACGTCACCGACCGCAAAGATGTCAGGGTGCGAGGTCTGCAGGCGGTCGTTAACGATCAGACCGCGGTGGGCGGCCAGGCCGGCCGCGCGGGCCAGCTCCAGATTGGGCCGGACACCGGTGCAGACGAGGACGAGATCCGCCGGCATGTCCTCTCCGGACTTGAGGCGGATGCCTTCGACTTTTCCGTTCCCCAGAATTTCGGTTGCCGTGGTGTTTAGAAGGAATTCGATTCCCATGCGCTCCATTTCGCGTTTCAGAAGCGCCGCGCCGAGATCGTCGAGCTGCAGTTCCATCAGGCGGTCCATCAGATGGACGACCGTGACCGACAATCCGTGATTGATCAGGCCACGCGCCGCTTCAAGGCCCAGGAGGCCGCCGCCGATGACCACGGCACGGCGAGATTTTTGTGCCAGATCCAGAATGCGCTCGCAGTCTTCGAGCGTCCGAAAACACAGGACGCCCGCCTTGTCCGCCCCCTGCATCGGCGGGATGAAGGGACTGCCGCCGACCGCGATGAGGAGCCGGTCGAACGGCGTGACAGCGCCCGACGCGTCCGTGACGGTTTTGCCCTCCGGATCGATCGACGCCACGCGCGCGCCGGCGCGCAGGTCAATCCGGTTTTGTTCGTACCATTCCCTCGGATTGAGGACGATGTCCTTCGCTGCGCGTTTGCCGGCGACGACGTCGGACAGAAGAATCCGGTTGTAATTGACATGCGGCTCGTCCCCGAAGATCGTCACGGCGACGGTGGGATCGAGTTTCAGGACTTCCTCCACGGCGGCCACGCCGGCCATGCCGTTGCCGATCACAACCAGGCGTTTCGGCTTCGGATCAGAACTCATGATAGGCCACCTGCATCTGCACCCGGCCGCCAAACGGCCAGAGGTCCGGCGCCACGCGGACCTTCGCCCGCCCGCCGTCGTCGACCCATGTCCGGGTCCAGTCCGACTGCGCCCGGCGAAACACGTAGAGCGCGATCGTCGCCATCGCCATGAAGGCGATGAAACCCCAAGCGAAGGAATCGCTGTATTGTTTGGACAGCCCCATGGCGTTCGGGACGAGCCCGCCGCCCAGGCCCCCGATTTCGCCGATCATGCTGCCGGCCACGGCCGTCGTGACGGGCCAGCGAAGCGGCACGAGTTGAAAGAGCGCGCCGTTGCCCGCGCCGAAGGCGGCGAAGCAGACCATGAAGAGGGCCGTCGTCGCCACAAGGCCAAGATCGAAACTGGCCGTGAACATGCAGGCGATGATGACGCAGAACATCAGCGTCAGCGTGTTGATCCCGCCCCATCGGTCGCTCAGCCACCCGCCGAAAACGCGGATGCAACTGCCCATGAGCGCGGCCAGCATGGTGAGCTGTCCGGCCTCGACTTTCGACACGCCGAACTGGTCGTGGTAATAGGTCGGAAGAAAATTGGAAAGCCCGATGAATCCCCCGAAGGTGACGATGTACATCAGATTGAATACCCAGCCGTCCTTTTCCCACAAACACTCGAGGTGCTTCATCAACGACAAATGCTCGGTGTCCGGCGGTTCCTTGGCGAAGACGATCATGACGACGATGGGAAGCAGCATGAAGAGGGCGCCGAAGCCGTAGACAGCGCTCCAACCGTACTGCGCCGCCAGCGGCGGCGCGCAGAGGACCGCGAGAACGGTGCCGCTGTTGCCGGCGCCGGCGATGCCCATGGCCAGGCCCTTGTGCCGGGCCGGAAACCAGCCGGAGCCCAGCGACAGCGCCACGCCGAAACTCGCGCCGGCGATTCCGAGGAGCACGCCCATCCGGATGACTTCGGAGAACGTGTCGACCATGAAATAGCCGTAGAGCAGCGCGAAGAAAATGACGCTCATTTCCAGGAGCGCCGCGTTTTTCCGGCCGATGTACTGGGCCAGAATGCCGAGCGGAAACCGCATGAGCGCGCCGGACAGAATGGGAATGGAGATCATGAACCCCTTTTGCGCGGGCGACAAATGAAAGGTTTCGCTGATGAAGGGCGCCATCGCGCCGTTCAGGACCCAGATGGCGAAACAGAAATCGAAATACAGAAACGACGACCACAACGTCGGCGCATGGCCGGAGTTGAGGAACGCCCGGAAGTTGGTCGCGGACCTCTGAAGGAATCTCATCTCAGGATTTCCCCCCGGTCCGGACGGTGTATGCCTCCCGCACGCTCTGGACAAAGACCTTGCCGTCGCCCGGCCGGCCCGTCCGGGCCTCCTCTTCGATCGCGCGCTTCGCGCGAGGGAAATCCTCGTCGGACACGGCCAGGAACAGCATGAGCTTGGACAGCTCATCGTAGTTGACCGAGCCGACCTGCACGCCGCGCTCCACGCCGTGGCCGAGCACCGGCAGCTTGGTCATGGCAAAAATTCCCTCCTTTTCGAGGCGGCCGATCACCTCGGCCTCCTTTTCCGGACGGATCACGGCTCTGATCAGTTTCATATCGCCACCACGCCCCGTTCGCTTGTGCTGACCCGCACGGCGTCTTCGGCGTCAAGGACAAAAATCTTGCCGTCCCCGTATTCGCCTTTGCCGGTGCGGTTGGCCTTGATGAGGCTGCGGATCACACGCGGGACCTGGTTTTCCTCGACGAAGATATGAAACAACTGTTTCGGCAAAAACTTGATGGCCGCATCGCCATCCTCCGGCGAGGGAAACTTGAGCCCGCGTTGCCGGCCTCGGCCCAGGACGGGGTAGGTGGTGAACTGGTAGACGCCGTTTTCCTCAAGGGCCTTTTCCGTCTCCATTCGCCGGGTGGACCGGACGATGGCAACGATTTCCCGGAGAACGCCCGTTTGAGTTTTGACCTCCGGATTCTGCGCCCGGACCGGACTGCCTGCTCGGGCGGTGATGGCGGGAGCCAGCGCGACGGGGACCGACTGCTTCAGCCCGTCCCCGGCCACGCCGACCCGGTCGGCGTCGGAGACGCCGGCACTTGGGGCGCCGGAGGCGCTGACCCGGCCGTTTCCCGCGTCTTCCGCCGGCGGCGGCGGATCGCCGGCCCGCCCGGGCGGAAGATCAATGTTGTATTTCTGTGTCCATGTGGAATTAAGTTTTGCGCTGGGGCTCTGGCCCAAAAGGCGCTTGATGCCGCACGGATCGTATCGAAACGCGCGGACGGACCCGACCCATTTGACGCTCTTGTACCCTTGGAGAAACGGCACCACGAGCCGGAGGGGACCGCCGTGCTGAATCGGCAGCGGCGCGCCGTTCATGCCGTATGCGAGGAGGACCCGGGGATCGCGGGCTTCGCCGCGGGACAGCGTTTCAAAATAGACGCCATCCCGGGAATAGAATGCATAGTAGCCGTCGGGGCTGGTTTCGATTTTGAGAAAGTCGAGCACGTCCGCCAGCCGGACGCCCTCCCACTCCACCTCCTGGGACCAGTTGAATATCTGGCAGATGAGCGGCAGCTTGAGCTTGACGCGCGGCAGGTCCGCAACGGTCTTCCAGGAAATGGACCGCGGCTGCTCCTCAAGGCCGCACACGAACAGCCGGAGGTCATTCAGTTCCTGCGGCGCCGGAATCGGATACAGGCACAACACCGGCAGCGGATCGGCTTCAAAGTCGATCTTGAAGAACTTGTCCGCAAACTTCGGATATAAAACCCCTTCCCGTACGCTCATGCTTCTCCCTCAACTCCCGTAGTGTCGCCGGACCGCGCAGGGCGGCCGGGTTTCAAAAAACAGATCAATTTGTATCCAAAATAGAGCCGATTGTCAAGCAAAATATTAAAAAAATTATTATATGTACAAACGCCATCATATAACTAAACGTTTGTTTAGAAAACTATTAATTTTTTAAATAATTGTTTATTTCCGGTTGGGGATGACGGGGGTGAATGTAGCAATGTAGAAGAATGACACCTCGTCCTCGTCTCCTGGTCCTGGTCCGCACTACCATATCGGCCGGACGGCCAGGGTTTGATCCCGGTGCGCGCCCACGGACACGGCGGCCAGCGGTGTTCCGGACAGGGCGGCGACCAGGTCCAGGTACCGCCGGGCGGCCGGCGGGAGATTTTCGAATCGCCGGACGCCGGAAAGGTCTTCCTGCCAGCCTTCCGCCGTCGTGTACGTCACCGTGACCCGCGACAGGGCTTCGTGATCCGCCGGAAATGCCGCAATCCTGGCGCCGTCGATTCGGTATTCGGTGGCGATGTGGAGCGGATGGATGCCCGTGAGGACGTCGAGTTTGGTGAGGACCAGCCCTGAAAACCCGTTCAGATCGCACGCGTACCGCAAGGCGACGGCGTCGAGCCACCCGCAGCGCCGGGGGCGGCCGGTCGTCGTGCCGTATTCGTTGCCGGCGGCGCGGACCCGGTCGCCGAGCTCGTTTTGAAGTTCGGTCGGAAACGGTCCCTGACCCACGCGGGTGGTGTAGGCTTTGCTCACGCCGAAAACGTTGCCGATCAAATTTGGCGGAATCCCCGCGCCGACCGCGACGCCGGCCGCGGTCGTGTAGGAGGAAGTGACGTACGGATAGGTTCCGGCGGAAAGATCGAGAAGCACCCCCTGCGCGCCTTCGAAAAGAACTCGCGAGCCTTCCTTAAGAGCCCCTCGAATCAAACGGCCCGTATCGGCGAGATAAGGCGCGAACCGGGCGCGCCAGGTTTGGAACACGTCCGGAATCGCCGATGCGTCCCAACCGACGTCGCGCACCTGATCCGGATGGGCGTTCCACAGAGCCGCGATGCGATCGAGGATCGCCGTGTCGCTGCGAAGATCGCCCGCCCTGATTCCGATGCGCGCCGAGCGGTCCGCATAGGCCGGGCCGATGCCCCGGGCCGTCGTTCCGATCATTCCACCGCCGGCATCGAGTTTTTTGTGATGCGGAAGCACCAGATGGGCGCGGTCGCTGATTTTGAGCCGGCCCGTGGGGTCGAGACCCGCCGACCGGAGCGTCTGAATTTCCTCCCAGAGCGTGTCGAGATCGATCACCATGCCCTCGGCCAGGACGGAGGTGGCGCCGCGAATGACGCCGCTGGGCATGAGATGCAGTTTGAACGTGCGCGTTCCTGCGACGACGGTGTGGCCGGCGTTGGCCCCGCCCTGAAACCGCACGACCACGTCGGCATTCTCGCAGAGATAGTCCGTCACCTTGCCTTTCCCTTCGTCCCCCCACTGCGCGCCGATGATCGCGATGGACGGCATCGTTATATTTTGACGGCATGCGGCCGTGAGATGTCCTGCAAGGCCTCCAGATCGAGCGTGCGGGTCTGGAGAGAGCGGATTCCGTCCACGGCGCGCCGGGCGGCGGCGACGGTGGTCATGACCGGGATCGAGGCGGCGATGACGGCGCGCCGGATGAGCCGCGAATCCGATTGCGCGGCGGTGGACCGGAAGGTGTTGAACAGCATTTGAATTTTTCCGGCCCGAATCCATTCGATAATCCCGTCCGGTTTCATGCGTTTCGGCAGGACCCGGAGCGGCACGCCCCGCGCAGCGAGGTACGCGCCCGTTCCCTCCGTTGCGGCGAGCCTGAATCCCAGCCGGACGAGATCGCGGGCGATCGGTACAAACGCCTCTTTGTCCGGGTCCTTGACGCTGATCAGCACAAGGCCACGCGTGGGCAGGGGGAACCCGGACGATTCCTGGGATTTGGCGAATGCCAATCCCGGATCCCGGCTGATGCCCATGACCTCCCCGGTCGACCGCATCTCCGGCCCCAGGCCGATATCGGTGTTGCTGAACTTGAGAAACGGCAGCACGGCCTCCTTGACGCAACAGCGTGCCGGAAAATAGAGGCGTCGCGGGTCCAGAAGTTTTCCAAGCCGTTCGCCCATGATCACCCGCGTGGCGATGTCGATCAGCGGAATGCCGGAGGCCTTGGACACGAACGGCACCGTGCGGGACGCGCGTGGATTCACTTCCAGGACATACAGCGAGCCGTTCTGCAGGGCGAACTGAACGTTCAAAAGGCCGCGCACGCGGAGCTTGCGGGCCAACGTGACCGTTGCGCGCTGAATGTTCCGGAGATGTTCGCGGGTCAGGGTGAGGGGCGGATAAAAAGAGGCCGAATCGCCGGAATGCACGCCGGCTTCTTCGACATGCTCCTCGATCCCGACCACCGCGCAGTCCCGGCCGTCGCTGACGGCATCGACGTCAATTTCGATCGCGTCCCGGAGGTAGCGGTCGATCAGGATCGGCCGGCCCTCTGAAGTCTTGAGGGCCTCCGCGAGCGCCCCGTCAAGCCCCTCCGCGTCGAGGACAATCTCCATCGCGCGCCCGCCCAGCACATAGGAAGGCCGGACGAGAAGCGGGAATCCCATGCGCCGCGCAACCCGCCGGCCCTCCTCGATGGTTTTCACCGACGCGTTTTCCGGCCGGATCAGTCCGGCGGCGTGGAGGACCGCATCGAATTTCTGCCGGTCTTCCGCGCGATCGATGTCTTCCTGCGCCGTGCCGAGGATCCGGACGCCCGCGCGGGCCAGGTCGTGGCTGAGGTTGAGCGGTGTCTGGCCGCCGAGCTGAATGATCACGCCGAGGGGGCGCTCGCGGTCCACGATATTGAGCACGTCCTCGGACGTGAGCGGCTCGAAATACAGCCGGTCGGACACGTACGGGTCCGTGCTGACCGTTTCCGGATTGCAATTCACGAGGACCGCGCGGTATCCCATGCGTTTCAGCGTAAGGACTGCGCGGACACAGCAGTAATCGAATTCGATTCCCTGGCCGATCCGGTTGGGCCCGCCGCCGAGGATCACCACCGTCCTCCGGCCATGCCCCTCCGGGCGAGCCGGGACACCCTCATACGTCGAATAATAATATGGAGTGACAGAACGGAATTCGGCCGCGCAGGTGTCGACGAGAGAATAGGCGGGCAGGACCCGATGCCGCTTCCGCTCCGCCCGGACACTCGCGGGTGTTCGGCCGGTGAGAAACGCGATCTGCGCGTCCGCGTATCCCCAGGACTTCGCCGTCCGGAACAGTTCGGGCGAAAACGCGCGGCGTCGGCCGGCGCGCAGACCCGACTCGAATTTCACCATCCGCCGAATATTATCGATAAACCACGGGTCGATGCCGGAGGTGCGCGCGAGATGTTCCGGCCGGGCGCCCATCATCAGCGCATATTTGATCGCGAACAGGCGGTCGCAGTTGGGCGAAGACACCTTGTAGAGCAAAATCTTGTACAGCCGGCGGAACGCCGCCGATGTCCGGCCCGACCGAATGGCCTTCATCACGTCGGGTTCCATCCCGCGGCCGTCGGCGCCCAGTCCCCACCGGCCGATCTCGAGTCCGCGAATGCCCTTCTGGAGGGACTCGCGGAAATTCCGGCCGATCGCCATCACTTCGCCCACCGATTTCATCTGCGCGTTGAGCGTATCGTCGGCCGAAAGGAATTTTTCGAACGCGAACCGCGGGATTTTGGTGACGACATAATCGAGGGTAGGCTCGAAGGACGCGGGCGTAACGCGCGTGACGTCGTTCTGGATTTCGTCGAGCGTGTATCCGAGCGCGAGTTTGGTCGCGACCTTGGCGATCGGATACCCGGTGGCCTTGGAGGCGAGGGCGCTGGAGCGGGACACGCGCGGGTTCATTTCAATGACGAGACACCGGTACGTCCGCGGATGCAACGCGAACTGGATGTTGCACCCGCCGGTGTCGACGCCGATTTCGCGGACAATTTTTTTCGCCGCGTCCCGCATCCGCTGAAAAACCGCGTCCGGCAGCGTCTGGGCCGGCGCGACGCAGACGCTGTCGCCGGTGTGAACGCCCATCGGATCGATGTTCTCGATCGAACACACGACGATGAAGTTGTCGGCGCAGTCCCGGATGACTTCCAGCTCGAACTCCTTCCAGCCCAGCACCGACTCCTCCACCAGGACCTGGTGGACGGGACTCAGCCCAAGAGCGCGCGAGGCGAGGTCGACGAGTTCCCGAGGATTATGCGCGATGCCGGCGCCGGTGCCGCCGAGGGTGAAGGACGGGCGCAAGATCACGGGAAACCCGAGGCGGCGCGCGATCGATTGAACATCCCGCACGGACGACGCAACGCCGCTGGCCGGGACCTCGAGCCCGATTCGGATCATCGCCTGCTTGAACCGCTGCCGATCCTCCGCCTTTCGGATCGCTTCCACGCTCGCGCCGATGACCCGGACGCGGCGCCGCCGGAAAAATCCGGCGTCGGCCAGTTGCGTCACGAGGTTCAGCGCCGTCTGGCCGCCCATGGTCGGCAAAATTGCGTCGACCCGCTCCCGCGACACGATGTGTTCCACCACCGCCGGATTCATCGGCTCGATGTACGTCCGGTCGGCGGTCTCGACGTCCGTCATGATGGTGGCGGGGTTGTTGTTGAGCAACACGACCTTCAGCCCTTCCTCACGGAGCGCCCGGCACGCCTGGGAGCCGGAATAATCGAACTCGCACGCCTGGCCGATGACGATCGGCCCGGAGCCGATCAGGAGCACGGTGTGAATGTCCGGTCGGCGGGGCATGTCAGCGTTTCTTGCACATCGTAAGAAAGCGGTCGAAAAGGTCCAGACTGTCTCTCGGCCCGGGTGACGACTCGGGGTGAAACTGGACGCCAAACGCCGCTTTCCCGGGAAACTCCAGGCCCTCCACCGTCCCGTCGTACAAACTCTCGTGGGTGATCCGGCATCCGCGCGAGGGCGGTCGGGGCATTCGCACGGAGAATCCGTGATTCTGGGTCGTGATGGCCACGCGGCCGTTCCCGGACGCGCGCACAGGATGATTGGCGCCGCGGTGGCCGAATTTGAGCTTGAACGTTTTCAATCCGCCGGCCAGCCCGAGGAGCTGGTGGCCGAGACAGATGCCGAACATCGGCGTTTTGCCGAGAAGGGCCCGGATATGCCCGATGGGCTGACGCATGGCGGCCGGATCGCCCGGGCCGTTCGAAAGGAGCACGCCGTCGAGTCTCGCCGACAGGATGTCTACCGCCCGCGTCGACGCGGGAACGCGCCAGACCGAGACGCCGCGCCGGAGCAGCTCGTTCACGATGCTCTGCTTGACGCCGTAATCGACGAGGGCGATCTTCAGTCCGGATTTTTTCTTCGGCAGATGCCAGCGCGGCCGTTTCAAGGTGACGCGCGGCGACAGATCCATGCCCGCCATGTCGGGCACGGCGGCCAACAACGCCCGCGCGCGGGCCGGCGGCGTTTCGATCGGCGCGAGGACGCCGTTTTGCGATCCCCCGTCACGCAGAAGTTCCGTGAGACGCCGCGTATCGACGCCGGTCAGACCCGGCACGCCGGCCGAGCGCAGCGCCGCGTCGAGCGACAGGCGCGTTTGCGGATTGGAAAAAACGGGAGAGAGTTCCGAAACGATCAGCCCGACCACCTGGATTTTCCCGGACTCCATCCGGCGCCGTTCGAAACCGTAGTTGCCGATCAGGGGATTCGTCAGTACCAGGATCTGCCCGGCAAAGGATGGGTCCGTCAACGATTCCGTGTATCCGGTCATCGAAGTCGTGAACACCACTTCTCCTCCGGCCGGCGTCGGAGACGCCGGCACTTGGAGCGCCGGAGGCGCTGACCCGGCCGGCAGCCGGCGGCGGGCGCCAAAGACCACGCCCGGAAAAATCTCACCGGATTTCAGGACAAGCTTTGCCCGTCTTACGTCGAATTTCAATTGGCCTCCCACCGGATCTCCCTGCCCCCTCACCCCCACCCTCTCCCCCTGCGGGGGAGAGGGGGCTGAACAGCTACTCCCACTCGATGCTGGCGGGAGGTTTGGTTGAGACGTCGTACAATACTCTGTTGACGCCCTTCACGCCGTTCAGAATCGCGTTCGAAATCTCCCGGAGAATGCCGTGCGGGAGATCCGCCCAGTCCGCCGTCATGGCGTCCTGGCTGATTACGCACCGGACCGAGAGCGCATACTCGTACGAACGCTCGTCGCCCTTGATGCCGACCGTCCGGACCGGCAGGAGCACGCACAAGGCCTGCCATATTTTAGAATACCAGCCCCACTGCTTTAAAATCCGGATGAGAATCACATCGGCCTCACGCAGGATATCCAGTTTCTCCCCCGTCACGCAACCCGGGATGCGGACCGCCAAGCCCGGCCCCGGAAAGGGATGCCGGCCAAGAATGTCGGGCGGGACGCCCAGGACTTTCCCAAGCTCGCGGACTTCGTCCTTGAACAAGTCGGAGAGCGGCTCGATGATTTTGCCCTCGCGTTTAAGCTCGAGAATTTTTCCGACGCGGTTGTGGTGCGTTTTGATCCTGGACGCAATCTCCGATCCGCTCGTGCCGCTCTCGATCACGTCCGGGTAGAGTGTGCCCTGGGCCAGAAGCTCAATGTGGCCGGCGGCCGCATGAAACTCGCGAACGAAGAGGTCGCCGATGATCTCCCGCTTTTGTTCCGGATCGGCCACGCCGTCGAGCGCGGCCAGAAACCGCGCGCCCGCATCGATTTTCTCCACGCGGAGGCCAAGCGCCTCAAAGTTGCGGACGACCTCGCCGGCCTCGTTTTTCCGCAGAAGGCCCGTGTCGACGAGGATCGGCCGCATCCGGACGCCGGATTCGCGAAGCAGGACCGCGAGGACCGTCGAATCGACCCCGCCCGAGACGGCGCAGACGACCTCGCGGCCCTTCACGACCTCGGGAATCGTCCGGAGGAGTTCGTTTTTGTAGGACGCGATGGAATAATCGGGACTGAGGCGGCACAAGGAGAGAAAATTTCGCAGTATTTTTGTTCCTTCCTCCGTGTGGCTGACTTCGGGATGAAACTGAATCCCGTAGAACCGCTCGTTCCACCGGATCGCCACCGGATGCTCGGTCGAGTTGCGCGCGAGGATGCGGCCATCGGCCGGCCACTCGGTGACGGTGTCGGAGTGGCTCATCCAGACGCGGAGGGTGCGGCCGAGGCCGTTGAAGAGGGTGTTGTTTTCGTCCACGTGAATCTGGGCCGGCCCGTATTCCCGGACGGCGCCGGCCGTCACCCGACCCCCGAACCGGACGTTCAGCATCTGCATGCCGTAACAGATGCCGAGCACGGGCGCCTGGAGACTCTTGAGATACTCGAGATCCACGTCCGGCGCGTTCGGCTCGACGACGCTTCTCGGGCCGCCGGACAGAATCACGGCCGCCACCGGCCCGAGGCTCCGAATCTCCGAGGGCGGATACAGCCGCGCGAAGAATCCGAGTTCGCGGATCCGGCGGACGATCAGTTGAGAATACTGCGAGCCGTAATCGAGAACCGCGACCTGTGTTTTCATTTTTGATTCGCCGTGACCGGCTCTTCGGACACGATGACGTCGTGGGTTTTGCTTTCCTGCAAGCCGCCCGGCGTGATGCGGACGAACTGCGCCTTCGCGCGAAGCTCCTCGAGATTTTGCGCCCCGATGTATCCCATACCGGAGCGGACGCCGCCGACAAGTTGAAAGACCGTCATGTCGAGGCCGCCGCGATACGGGACGCGCGCCTCCACTCCCTCGGGCACCAGTTTCCCGGACCCGTTCTGGCCGTAGCGGTCGCTCGATCCTTTTCTCATCGCCTTGATCGATCCCATCCCCCAGTATTCCTTGAACGTTTTTCCCTGCCAGATCACCGTCTGGCCGGGGCTTTCCTCGGTGCCCGCAAACAGGGATCCGATCATGACCGATGACGCGCCGGCCGCGAGCGCCTTGAGGATGTCGCCCGCAAATCGGATGCCGCCATCGGCGATGACCGGGATTTTCTTTTTCCGGCAAACGCGGACAACGTTCAGAATGGCGGTAAACTGCGGAACGCCGACACCCGAAATCATGCGCGTCGTGCAGATCGATCCGGGCCCGAGCCCCACCTTGACCGCCGACGCTCCCGCCCGAACCAGCGCTTCGGCGCCTTCCTCCGTGACGACGTTGCCGGCCACGACGGGGAAACCCTTCAGCTTTTTTCGAAGCTCGCGCAGAAGGCCGATCACACGCGTCGTATGGCCGGTGGCCGTGTCGATGAACAGGCAATCGCAGCCGGCCTTCGCCAGCCGCGCAGCGCGTTCCACCGGATCGCCGCTCACGCCGATCGCGGCGCCCACGCGCAGCCGCCCGCTCGAATCCTTGCAGGCGTTCTGGTGCGTCGCGCGCTTTTCGATGTCCTTGCCGGTCATCAGCCCGCACAGCCGGCCCTGCGTGTCGACAAGGGGCAATTTTTCGATCCGATGTTTGTAAATGATCGATTTGGCCGCGGCGAGGCTTGTGTTCGGAGCCGCGGTCACCAGTTTCTCCCGCGGCGTCATCACCGTTCGGACCTGCGCGTTTTCGTTTTCGAGAAACCGGATGTCCCGCCGCGTGACCATCCCCTTCAATACGCCCGCCGCGTCGATCACGGGAAACCCGGATAGATGTTTTTCCTCCATGAGATGCATGAGTTCCGCGACGGTCGCGTCCGGCCGCACGGTGAAGGGCCGGTCGACGACGATATGTTCGGACCGTTTTACTTTTTCCACGAGTTCACACTGTTTTTCGACCGTGCAATTCCGGTGGATGACGCCCATGCCGCCTTCGCGGGCCAGCGCGATCGCAAGCTTGTCTTCGGTGACGGTGTCCATGGCCGCGGAGAGGAGGGGAATATTCAGCGTGATGCCGTCGGCGAGGACCGTTTTCACGTCAATCTCGCCGGGAAGGACGTCGCTCAGGCGCGGGACCAGAAGGACGTCGTCGAAGGTCAGACCGAACGGCAGTTGACCGTTCATGCCGCCACCTTCTTCGTGCCCGGCCGGACGGGGAAACCGCCGGTGCGGCACATCGGGCACTCCGACTCGTCATACACGGGAAGCTTCATGGAAAGGATCGCCTCGATGGGACGGCCGTTCCAGTCCGCGCGGCCGGACCGGTTGACGACCGCGAACACACCCGCGATGGCCGCGCCCGCGTCCTCCACCAGCCGGTTCAATTCGTCGAGCGTGCCGCCTGTGGTGATGACGTCCTCCACCAGCAGAATTCTTTCCGCGGGCCGGATGGAGAAACTGCGCCGGAGGACAAGGCGATCGTCCGGATGGCGTTCCGCGAAGATGGCGCGGCATCCGAGCGCAAGCGCCACCTGCTGGCCCACCGGCACGCCGCCGATCGCGGCCGACAACACCGTATCGACCCCGGGGCTTGTTCGAAACGGATGCACGGCGCTTTCGATAAGCCGTGAAAGCAGTCGGGGATGCTGAGTGAGCATCGCGACCTGAAAGTAGTGCCCGCTATGTTTCCCGCTGGCCAGCGCGAAATGCCCGACTTTGAGCGCCTGGCAGGTCTTGAAGACATCCAGAATTTCATCCGTGGATTGCATGGTTGATTTTGTCCCTCCAATCGATCGCCCGGCCGTGAAACCCGTTGTGGCCGGAGTCATAGAGCACGCCTCTCGAAACATTGACCACCACCGACTCCGGCCGGCGGAGCGCCGAGAGGCGCCGCGCGTCCCCGTTTTGAGCGCCGAGTCCCGGAATCAAGAGCGGCGCGTCAGGGATGCGCGCCATCCGCTCGTCCGTCAGTTGCGTCAGGCCCAGCACGAACCCCAGCGTGGCTGGATAGGATTTGGACTGCTCGGCCATCCGAAGCACATGGTCGAAGACGAATCCGTCTTCTGTCTTTTTCAACTGCAACTCCTCCGCGCCCGCATTGGACGTGATCGCCAGGACATAGACGCCCTTGTCGCCGTAACTCAAAAACGGCTCGCAGGCATCGAACCCCAGATACGGGTTCACCGTCACGGCCGCGACGTTCCAGTGCTCGAAGTATGCCTTGGCATAATAGGCCTGTGTTTCCGGTATATCGCCGCGCTTGGCATCCAGAATGACCGGAACCGCCTCCGGGATGTAATGCAAAAGATCGTTGAGCATCTTGTATCCGTAGACGCCCATGGCCTCGAAGTACGCGATGTTCGGCTTGAAGGCCGCAGCCGCATCCGACACGGCGTCGACGACCCGCCGCAGGAAATCGTATACATCACCCTGAATCAGATGCGGCCGGGGGTCGAGACCAACGCAGAGATGCGACCCCGTTTTTTCGATCCGGGCGCGCAACCGCTCCGTATAAGTCATTTTTCTAAACTCCGCCATTCATGCAGGATCCGCCGGATGGCGTCCGGATAGACGTACTGGATACTGCCGACTTGGACGGCCTTTGCGCCCACGCTCAGAAATTCCTGCACGTCGCGGCCCGACCGCACGCCGCCCGAGGCGATCACCGGAATGCGGACACGATCGGATGTATAAAACACATTGTAGAGCGACATCGGTTTGACCGCTGGGCCTGCCAGTCCCCCCTGGAGTCTCCGGCCGCCGGGCGTGAAGGCGATGGCCGGATAGGTGTTGCAGACCGTGACCGCGTCGGCGCCGTGTTCCTCGCACACCACCGCCGCCTCGACGCAGGAATACGGCGGGAGTTTCGCGCACATCCATTTCCGGCTCGACCGACGCGCGGCCCGGACCATGTCCCGCACGAACCGGAGGTCGACCGACGGCATCACCCGGCGCTGCCGGACGTTGGGGCAGGACAGGTTGAGTTCGTATCCAGAAATTTTCCGGCTCGATTCCATTTTCTCCAGCAGCGCCGTCATCTCCGCCGGCCGCTCGGCGTAAACGCTGGCGATGAACGCCGTCGGAAACCGGACGCCCCGCACCGATTCCAGAAACCGGTCGACGCCGGGGTTTTCGAGGCCGACAAAGTTGACCGTGCCGGACGGCGTTTCGACGAGGCGCGGCGGCGGATGGCCGGGCCGCGGCCTGGCCGTGATGGTCTTGCAAATGAACGCGCCCGCGTGACGATATAAAGATTGATGCTTGTCTCCGAGCCCGAACGTCCCGCTGGCGGAGATCAGCGGATTTTTGAGAACGAGCTTACCGAGTCTGACGGCCATTGGAGTCTCCAAGAGAAATCAGTTCTTCGCGAAACACAGGGCCTTCGTCGCACGCGCGGAAATATCCGTCGCCATGCCGTTTTTTGACGGGGCACGTGTAACAGATCCCGAATCCGCACCCCATCATCTCCTCCAGGGACACTTCGATCTCCGGAATCCGGCCCCGCGCCAGCTCCGCCACCGCCCGGATCATTCCGGTCGGGCCGCACACGAAGCACCGGCGGTAACGTTGCAGCGGAAGATTGGCAACGCGTTCCGTCACGAGGCCGTCGGTTTCTTCGACGACAATCTGCGCGCCCACGCGGAGATTCCGGAGGAGACCGCCGGCCACATCCCTCGCGGACCGAACGCCGTACAAAACCGTCTGCCGGACATTCATTTCCTTCAGGCGGCGAATCAAATAATAGACGCCGCCCAATCCCGTGCCGCCCGCAACCACCAGCACGGAGTCCGCCGCATCCACATCGAGCGAGAATGTGTTTCCGCACGGGCCGAGGATCGATATCCGTTCGCCGGGACGAAACTGCGCCATCCGCACGGTTCCCGGGCCGATGACTTTGTAGAGAATGTCGATCCGGCGCCCGCGGACGTCCATGACGCTGAAGGGCCGGCGAAGAAACGGTTCCGTGTCGTGGCCGTTGTGGCAGAGGACCTGCAAAAACTGACCGGGCCTGATTTCCGGGAAAACGCCCGCGTCCAGCGTCAGTACGTGATAGGCGCCGGAAACCTTTTTATTCCGAATAACACGGGACAGGACGTCTTTCATCTGTCCTCCGATCCAGCGCCAGATCGCCGCCCACGACGACCTTCTCGACCGACCCCCAAAGCTCCCGGCCCAGAAAAGGCGTGTTGCAGCTTTTGGACTTGATGAAGTTCCGGTCCACGCGGGTCCGGGCCTCCGGATCAAAAACGACGAAGTCGGCCCGGTTGTTCCGGCGGATCGCTGCGTCCTCCAGCCCCAGAAGCTTTCTGGGCGCGGTCGAGAAGCACCGCGCGATCACATCCCACGTGAGCTTTTCGCTGCGAATGAAATGCGTATGGATCGAGATCAGGGCCGTATCGAGGCCGATGACGCCGAAGGGCGCGCCGCAGAAGTCCTGGTTTTTCTCAAAACTGTTGTGCGGCGCGTGGTCAGTCGCGAGACAATCGATCGTCCCGTCTTTGAGGCCCTCGAGGAGGCGCGAGCGGTCTTCGGCCCTGCGCAGCGGCGGATTCATTTTGAAATTGGTGTCGTACTCGGCGATGTCGGATTCGGAAAAGATCAGGTGCTGCGGCGTGACCTCGCAACTGGCCTGCACCCCGGCCTCCTTGAACCGCCGGACGATTTCAAGTCCGCCGGCGGTCGAGAGATGCTGGATGTGAATCCGGGCCCGCGTCCACTGGGCGATCCGCAGGTCCCGCTCGATGCAGATTTCCTCGCTGACCGCCGGAATGCCCGGCAGGCCCAGCCGGTAGGAGATCGCGCCTTCGTTCACGGCGCCGGACTCCGAAAGTTCCCGGACCTCGCAGTGGCTGCCGACGAGCAGGCGGAAATTCCGGGCGTATTCCATCGCGCGCCGGAGGAGCCGCGGGTCCGACACGGGATCGCCGTCGTCCGTGATCATGACGGCGCCTTTTTCGAACATGTCCCCGATCTCCGCCAGCTCCTTCCCCGCGCGGCCGCGCGAGATGCAGCCGGCTGTGTAGACCGCCACGCGCGATTTTTCGCGCGCAAGGTTGTACACGAACCGCACCATGCCGCCGCTGTCGATCGCGGGGTCGGTGTTGGGCATGGCCAAAAGCCCGGTGACGCCGCCGTTCAGGGCCGCGTCGCTGCCGGTCTCGATCGTCTCCTTGTCCTCGCGGCCCGGTTCGCGCAAATGCACATGCATGTCGAACAGACCCGGCAAAAGCAGCCTGCCCCCGCAGTCGATCACCTGCATCGAATGGTACGGCTCGAGGCGCGGCTCCACCGCGGCGATCCGGCCGTCCTCCACCAGCACGTCCGCCGGCTGCGGCGTTCGGTCCGAATCGGAAACGACCCGGCCGCCCTGAAAGAGAATTTTTTTCATACGAGGGCCGGCGCCAGGTCCGGCGCCTTCTCCTGAACCGAAAGATTCAGCAGGTACAGGACCGCCATCCGGACGGCGATTCCGTTTTCGACCTGCTGATTGATCAGGCACCGCTCGTAGTCCATGACCTCGTCGATGAGTTCAACGCCGCGGTTGACGGGTCCCGGATGCATGACATAGATGCCGCGGCTCACGATGTCCCGGTACCGTTCCCGCGTGACGCCGAAGGAGTGATGATACTCCCGCATGCTCGGAAAGAAATTGGCCTTCTGCCGTTCGAGTTGCAGCCGCAGCAGATACACGACGTCGGGCTCCCAGCGAAGCGCCTCCTCGAAGCAGGAGAACACCGACAGGTGCGGCGGCAGGGTCGATGGAATGAGGGTGCCGGCGCCGAAGACCGCGACGTTCATGCCCAGCCGGTGGAGGCACCGGCTGGTCGACCGGGCGACGCGGGAATGAAGGATGTCGCCGACGATCAGGACCTTTTTCCCGGCGAGGTCCGGGAAAATTTCCCTCAGCGTGTACGCGTCGAGGAGCGCCTGCGTCGGATGCGCGTGGAATCCGTCCCCGGCGTTGATCACGGAGGCCGTGGTGTTGCGCGCGATCAGTTCGGGCACGCCGGCCACCGAATGGCGGATCACGATGAAATCGGATTTCATCGACTGAAGCGTCGCCACCGTGTCCAGGATCGATTCGCCCTTGACCACGCTCGACTGCGCCACCGCGAAATTGGCGACGTCGGCCGACAGCCGTTTAGCCGCGATCTCAAAGGACGTCCGGGTGCGCGTGGACGGCTCGTAAAACAACTGCAGGACGGTTTTGCCCTTGAGCGGCGGCACCTTTTTGACGGAACGGGTGAAAAGCTCCTTGAAGGGCTTCGCCGTTTCCAGGATCAGATGAATTTCATCGAGCGAGAGCGTCTCGATGTCGAGGAGATCCTTTCGGGTCATCCTCGTCTTCCGGGGTTTTCTCATTCCTCCGCCCCCTCTCTCAGAAGATACACGGCGTCTTCCGAGTCGGTCTCACGGAACCGGACACGGACGCGCTCCCGCGCCTCGGTCCGGACATAACGGCCCGTGTAGTTCGGACAGATCGGCAGCTCGCGGTTGCCGCGGTCGATCAGGACCGCAAGCTCGATTCGCGCCGGCCGGCCGTAATCGATCAGCTCGTCGATCGCCGCGCGGACGGTGCGGCCGGTATAGAGAACGTCGTCGAACAGGATGATGAAGGACCCCTGCACGTCAAACGGGATTGCGGAGCTTTTCACAGCCGCCGCCGCGCCCAGGTTGTCCTGGTCGTCGCGGTAGAGCGTAATGTCGAGCGTGCCTTTGGACAGGCATGAATTTTTTTCGGAGACAACCTGGTAGACACGGTCTGCGAAGACGACGCCGCGGGTATGAATGCCGACAAAGGCCATCGACCGGTCGCCGTATTTGTCCAGGATCTCGTACGCGATCCGCCGGACCGTGTGTTCCATCTCCTCCGAGTTCAAAACCCGGACCCGGTCGAGCGACTCGGCTGCACGCACGGTCAGTCCCTCCCCTTCAGCTTCAAAATCCGGTGCGCCAGGATACAGGCGTTGAGCGGCGCCTTCGGATGCAAGCCCACGCTCGCCACCGGCACGTCGCCCGGCGACTGGACGATCGACAACAGCGCGTCCATCCCGCCGAGCGGGCCGGAAGGAACCGGCACGCCGATGACCGGAACGTCCAGCCGGACCGCCACGATGCCCGGCAGGGCCGCCGACAGGCCCGCCACGGCGAGAACGACGCCGACCGCAGGATCGGATTTCAGCGAATCGAGATACGCGGTCAGTTCGTCGAAGTTCCGGTGCACCGAGAGCACGCGCTCCTCGTAGGCGACGCCGTTTTTGGCCAGATACGCCCGGCCCGGCTCAAGATACGCCTTGTCGTTTTCGCTGCCATACAGAATGACGATCTTCATTTGAACTCCTTCCCGCCTCAGGCCGCGAACGCGCCGGCCACCGTCGCCTCTTCAAAATGAAGCCGGCCGATGTCCGAGCGGTAACACATGCCGTCAAACCGGATGCGCCGGACCGCCCGATAGGCCCGCCGAACGGCGCTGTCCCTGTCCCGGCCCGTCGCGGTCACGGCGATGACCCGGCCGCCGTCCACCGCAAATCCTCCGTCCGGCCGGCGCCGCGTCCCGGAATGATAAACGTTCGCGTTCTTCACTTCCGCCAATCCTTCGATCGGTTCGCCTGCACTCGGCCGGTACGGATAAAATCTTGATGCAAGAACAACGCATACGCTGCACAGCGTGTTGAACCCGATCAAATTTTTGTCAAGCGGTCCGCGCGCCGCGCGGTCCAGATAGGTCGCGATGTCTCCGTACATCAAGGGGAGAATCGCTTCGGCCTCCGGGTCTCCAAACCGGCAGTTGTACTCGAGGACCTTCGGGCCATCCGCTGTGAGCATGAGCCCGAAATAGAGAAACCCTCGATAGGACATATCCTCTGTCTGGATCCCGCGCAGGGTCGGCCGGATGACCGATTGTTCGATCTCGGCCATCGTGTCCTCCGGCACAAGATAGAGGGACGCGATCGCGCCCATCCCGCCGGTGTTGGGTCCCCGATCCTCGTCCATGAGCGGCTTGTAGTCCCGGGCCGGAACGAACACCTGATACGCGGCGCCGGACACGGCGCAGATGACCGAGACTTCCTTTCCTTCCAAGCGCTCCTCGACCACGATACCCGTGGGCTGCCCATACTGCTTCTGCTGAAACACGCGATCTATAAACTCCTCGACATCGGCTTCCGTTCGGCAGACCGATACGCCCTTTCCGGCCGCCAAGCCGTCAAATTTCAAAACGACCGGATGGGACCGAACCAGCGCCCGGACCTCCTGGGGCGATCGCGCGAACGAAAACGGCGCCGTGGGAATGTTGTTCCGCCGCATGAATTCCTTGGCAAACATTTTGCTTGTCTCAAGTCTGGCCGCGTTTCGCGTCGGTCCCCACACTGCGATCCCGACGTCCTTGCAGCGGTCGGCCAGGCCATCGGCCAGCCAGGATTCGTCACCGATGATGCACAAGTCGATCCCGAGGCGCGTCATCCCGGCCACAAGGTCCGCCGAAGCCCACACCGGAAGCGGCGCCGCGATGTCCCGCAGGGCGTCGCTGCCCGGGTAAACGAACAGGTCGGGGCGCGACGGCGACTCGCGCAGCGCCTGAACCAGCGCGTGCTCCCGGCCGCCTTTGCCCACCACCAGGACTTTTTTTCTTTCAGATCCGGACATAGAGATGTTCCTCCCTCGATTTTGTGATGCAATTGAGATCGTTTGTCACGTCCACCGGATAATTTCCGGTAAAACAGGCCCGACAGGTTCTCTCTCCCACCACTTCACGGAGGGATTCAGGTGAAAGGAATTTGATCGAGTCGACGCCCAGATGCCGGGCCAGTTGGTCCGCCGGAAATTTATTCGCCAGAAAGTCGTTCCGGTCCGGCATGTCGATCCCGAAATAGCAGGGAAAGCGGACCATCGGAGACGCGATCCGCAGATGAATTTCCGACGCGCCGCGCTCGCGCAGGAGATGCACTATTTTTTTCGACGTCGTGCCGCGAACCACCGAATCGTCCACCACGACAACGCGTTTACCCCGGACCGTGTCCGGAATCGTGTTGAACTTTTTCCTGACCGAGAGGTCGCGGTCGGCCTGGTAGGGCGCGATGAAACTTCGGCCGGTATAATGGCTTCGAATGAGGACGATGTCGTACGGGATGCCGGAAGCCATCGCGTATCCGAGCGCGGCCGAATTCGAGGAATCGGGGATGCCGGTGACGATGTCGGCGTCGACGGGATGCTCTTCATGAAGCCGCCGGCCCAGTTGAATGCGGTATGAATGAATCGACCTGCCCTTGAAGAGGCTGTCCGGCCGCGAAAAGTAGATCATTTCGAACGAACAGATTTTTTCGTCCGGGGGCATCAGGAGCCGGAACGGCTCGACGCCTTTTTCGGAAACGTAAAAGCCGTCCCCCGGCGCGATCTCCGACACGTGGTCGGCGCCGAGGATGTCGAAGGCGCAGGTTTCCGACGCAAAATAGATCGCGGCGCCTTTCTTGCCGAGATACAGCGGCCGAAATCCCATCGGGTCCCGGACGGCGGCGATGCCGTCATTGAAGAGAAAGACGAGCGAATAGGCGCCTTCGACGCCGAGAAGTCCCTTTTGAATTTTTTTGACCGGGGCCACATCGCCGGCGCGGACGATCCGATGAAGGATGACCTCGGTGTCGCTCGTGGTCCGGAACACGGATCCTTTGAGTTCAAGATCCTCCTTGAGTCTCCGCGCATTGATGATGTTGCCGTTGTGCGCCACGGCGATGATCCGGTCCCGATGCACGACTTCGAGCGGCTGGATGTCCTTCTCCGCCTCGCTGCCCGCCGTCGAGTACCGCACGTGCCCGATGCCGAACGCGCCGGGGAGCCGGTTCAGAGTGTCCTCGGAAAACGCCTGCGTCACCAGGCCCAGGCTCCGGTGCAAACCATACCGGCCGCCGCCCGAACTCACCACCATACCCGCGCTTTCCTGTCCCCGGTGCTGCTGGGCATAGAGACCCAAGTACAGATCACGGGCCGCCGTCGGACTGCCGAACACGCCGAATACGCCACACTTCTCACGAAGGCCCATCATCGCGGATCGCCCGCCCCGACAGATACATCGCGTCGCACCAGATGGTTGTATATGGATTTGAAAAAATAGTATCCCCATCCCCAGCGGGACTGCGCCGACGGCGGGCTGGCGTCGGAGACGCCGGCACTTGGGGCGCCGGAGGCGCTGACCCGGCCGGAACCCCAGTCCGGATCGTAGTGATCTTCGCTGTACAGGAATCGCTCCGGATGCGGCATGAGGCCGAACACGCGACCCGAATCGTCCTGCAAACCCGCGATCGCGCAGGCCGAGCCGTTCACGTTGTCTTCATACACGAGCGGCGCCAGTCCCGAAGCGATGTAGGATTCCGCCAGCCCCGGCCGGGCGACAAACCGGCCCTCCCGATGGGCGATCGGCAGCTCGAAGACGTCCGGGAGGGCTGAGAGATAGGGATTGTCCGGGCACAGCGTCCGAAGCCGGACCCATCGGCAGAGGAAGGCATGGCTTGCGTTTTCGATCAGCCGGCCTTCCGGCAGAAGGCCGAGCTGAACGAGAATCTGAAACCCGTTGCAGATGCCCAGGATCAATCCGCCGGCCGACCGGTAGGCCAGGAGCGCATCGCCCAGTTTCCGCTGGATCTCCAGCCGCGCAAGCCGGCCCGCGCCGATGTAATCGCCGTAACTGAATCCGCCCGGAAGAACCAGGAGGTCCGAGCCGCAAATGAGTTCGCGGGTCGCATCCGAAAAGGGCACGATGTCGGCGGCAAATCCTGCCAGCCGCAGCGCCCGCGCCGTTTCCCCGTCACAGTTCGTGCCGGGAAATTTCAGAAGTGTCGCTTGAGGCCGTTTTTCCATATCTCTTTCAATTCCGTGATCGGTTCGGTCAGCCAGGGGTCGCGCGCAGCGTCCATGCGGATGATCAGGTTCCGATGCACGGGCGTGGCCTGGCCGAGGATGGAGAACGGCGTTCCGGCAAACCGTTCGTAGACGTCGCCCAGATGCGCCTTGTCCACCTCGAACAGGATCCGGCCGTTCGACTCGGAAAACAAAAGATCCGCCGGACCGAGGCCGCGTTCGCGGTCCATTCGAACGAGGTCGATCTCCACGCCGGCCCGCGTCGAAAACGCCAGCTCGCACAGAGCCACCGCGAGGCCCCCCTCCGAAACGTCATGCGCCGACAGGATCAATCCCGACTGCACGCATTCATGAAACCGCCGGTACGTCTCAAATACCCGGTCCGCTTCCAGCCCCGGCGCCGCGCCATCCTCCACGCCCAGCATCCGATGAAACGCGCTGCCTCCCAGTTCCCCTTTCGTTTGGCCGGCCAGGCAGATCATGGTGTCCGACCGGCGCAGCGTTGCGCCCGTTACGTGGTCTTTGCGATCCACGACGCCGAGCGCGGTCACAAGAAGCGTGACGGGGATCGAGCGGGCCGTTCCGCCGGAAACGAAATAATTATGAAAGGAATCTTTTCCGGAAATGAACGGCGCGCCGTACGTTTCCGCCGCGTGCGACATCCCTTTGACGCATTCGACCAGCCGGCCCAGCTCGTCGGGACGATCCGGATCGCCCATGCAAAAATTGTCGAGAAGTGCGATCTTGTCGGGATGCGCGCCGGCCACGACCACCTGCCGCACCGCCTCATCCACGGCCGACTGGCCCATCCGGTACGGATCGAGAATCCCGTACTGCGGCAAAAGTGACACGCCGATGGCGATGCACTTGGCGGTTCCTTCCGCCCGAACGACGACGCCGTCCTGGGCATTGTCGCCGCCGGCGCCGGCCAGAGGCTTGAGGACCGTGTTGCCCTGAACCTCAAAATCATATTCGCGGATGACGGGCTCCCGCGAGGCGATGTTCATATCCCCGAGCAGGGACCGGACCCACTGGCGCATATCCCGCCGCGCGGTGGCCGTCCGGTCGAGGGCGGGCGTGGCGGGCGCCACCCCAAGAGACCGGGACGCCGGAGAATATTCGGACCGCAGAGATTTCTGCGGCGCCGAGTGGAGGAATTCCACATCAAGGCGGCACTGCCGCTGTCCGGCCGCGAAGACTTCGAGGGCGGGCGTGCCCGTGATCTCGCCGATTTCGACGCATTCGGTTTCATGCCGCACCGCCAGCCGGTCCAGCGCATCCAGGTCGGCCGGACGGACCGCCATCACCATGCGCTCCTGGCTTTCGGAAAGAAAAATTTCCCACGGTTCGAGATTCTCTTCTTTGAGCGGGACGCGGTCCAGATCGACCCGCGCGCCGGCCGCCCGCGCCATCTCGCCGATGGCGCTTGAGAGGCCGCCGGCGCCGCAATCGGTGATCGCCTCGATGAGCCCCGCCTCGCGCGCTTCCAATATGAAGTCCGTCAGTTTTTTTTCCTCAATCGGGTTTCCGATCTGAACCGCCTGCCGGTCCGACTCGTGACTCTCGCCGGTCAGGGACGCTGACGAAAAGGTCGCGCCGTGCAGTCCGTCCCGGCCCGTCCGCGCGCCGGCCACGACAATTTTCAAGCCGGGATACACTGCCTTTGGAATGGCACGAGTCGGAATCAGGCCGGCGGCGCCGCAGAAAACCAGCGGGTTGCAGGTGAACCGATCGTCAAAATGAATCGCGCCTGCGACCGTCGGAATGCCCATCCGGTTGCCGTAGTCGCGCACGCCCCTCACCACGCCGCGGAAAACGCCCAGCGGATGGATCACGCCGCCGGGCAGGGCATCCGGATCGGCGTCCGGCCGGCCGAAACAGAAAACGTCCAGGCTCGCAACCGGTTTGGCGGCCTGGCCCGCGCCCAGAATGTCCCGGATGACGCCGCCCAGGCCGGTGTTCGCGCCGGCGTAAGGCTCGATCGCGGACGGATGATTATGGGTTTCGACTTTCAGGCACGCGGCCGTCGTGTCATCCAGCCGGATGAAGCCGGCGTTGTCGTCGAATGCGCCGAGGACAAATCCGGGCTTTTGCCGCCGGATCCGGTCGGTGACGCCTTGAATGAAGGTCGCGAAAATGCCGTCCACAATTTCGGTCTTCCGGCCGTTCCGGTGAATGATCCGAGCGTTGAATACGCGGTGCTTGCAGTGCTCGCTCCACGTCTGCGCCAGGACCTCGATCTCGAGCAGGGTCGGCCGGCGGCTCAGGCTCCGGAAATAATCCTGGATCGCAATGAGGTCGGGGACCGACAGCGGCAGTTTTCGTTGAGCGCTGAATGCCGCCATCTCGTCGATGGTCTCCACGTCGAGCTGCGGCGCGGCTTCAGGCGATTCCAGAAGCGTCGAATCAAGCATGGCTCACACACCACTCGTGAATAACCGGATTGGCCGCGTCCCGGCGGAACCGCTCCAAAAATTCAGCGGCTGCGGGCACGGCCCGCACATAAAACCGGCGGGCGATCCGCAGATCGTTCAGCCGGAATTTTTCCGGGGCGGCGGCGCGGTAATAATTGAGGATCGATTCACGCTCAAGATCGAGCATATTCGGTTTCAACCGGATGTCGACCCTGGCGTCTCCCTCGAAGTACGGCCGGTCGGAAAAATGCGCGATTTCGCCGACCCCGTCGACCAACGCGTCCAGGAGAAACGCCCGCAGCGACCGTTCATCCCCGGAGAAATCCAGCGTGTAGACCCGCGTCTCCCGGAACGTCGCGCCCGCCGGCGCCGGCGTGTGCGTCATCTCGCCCGCGGCCCGGCTTTCCAGGAAGCGGGACACGACCTCAAGCGTGGACCGCACCGGCCACCCGACCCAGAACTTCGCTGTAACTGCCCATCACGTCGCCCATGTCACGCCGGAACCGGTCCTTGTCCAGGATTTTCCCTGTCTCCGTGTCCCACAGTCGGCACGTGTCCGGCGTGATCTCATCCGCGAGGATGATATCCTTTTTCTGAGGGCACAGGCGGCCAAACTCGAGTTTAAAATCGACCAGCCGGATGCCGATCTTTTTGAAAAATCCGGTGAGGAGATCGTTGACCTGCGAAGCCAGAAACCGCACCGTGTTCAGTTCCCGGACGGTCGCCAGCCGCATCTCGCGGATGTGCTCCTGCGTGATCATCGGATCGCCCAGCTCGTCGCTTTTGTAATAGTACTCAAAAATCGGCGAGGAGAGCAGGCGGCCCTCCTCCCAGCCGGTCCGTTTGGCCAGGCTTCCCGCCACCGTGTTGCGCACGACGACTTCGACGGGAATGATCTCGACCCGGCGCACGATCAAGTGCGTGTCGTCCACGTCGCGCACCAGGTGCGTGGGGATGCCGTCCTGTTCGAGCAGGTTCAGGAAATAATAGGTGAGCCGCTTGTTGATCCGGCCCTTGTCCTTGAACTGCGTCTTCTTTAGCCCGTTGAAGGCCGTCGCATCGTCCTTGAACTCCATCAGAAGCTCGTCCGGCCGGTCGGTCAGATACAGCCGTTTGGCTTTTCCTTCGTATAGAAGTTGCATGGTCCTTACCCCCTGTTTCCGCGTATCCTCCCTCTCCCGCCTGTGGCGGGAGAGGGTCGGGGTGAGGGTGGCAGGTTTCGGTCGTCGCCATCTGCCCCCCTCACCTCAATCCTCTCCCCCCTGCGGGGGGAGAGGAGGTGAGTAGTTACGTTCGTTCTTTGTTCCGGGTAACGGGGGACAGGGCATCTGCCTTTAAGTGAGTGATCTCGCCAGGGCGGGCGGCCAGTGGCCGCGGGCGCGCAAACGGCGGGCTCAGTCACTCGTAGTCAGGAGGTTCCGGCCTCCTGGTAGATACTCCCGGTCCCATTACCAGGATTATACGAGTTCGTGATCCAACGTCTGAAATTCCGTGATCCTCTCCTAACTTGGGCTCGAAATCAAATTTTCGAGCGAGTTTATGAGCAACCCAATGTGTTGCCGCAGTTTGTACATTTGTAGCAGGTACCGCTCCGCACCGTGACGTGGCCGCAGGCGTTGCAGAACGGGGCGTCCGACATCAGCGACGAATGGAATTCGTTCACCACCGCCGTCACGCCCGATTTGCCGTTGCCGCCGTTCGATTTCTCATCAATGTCCTTATCGTCCGGCGGTTTCACCTGCGCGACGTCCGTGCGTTTGAGGTAATCGACCGCCAGGATTCGAAATATCATATCGATGACCGAGGTGGAGTACTTCACGTACGGATGGCCTTCGACTGGACCATAGGGCTGAAACCGGCTGAACGTGAAAGAATCGACATATTCCTCCATCGGGACGCCATATTGTAATCCGAGGGATACGGCAATCGCGAAACAGTTCATCAGGCTCCGAAAGGCCGCGCCCTCCTTGTGCATGTCGATGAACAATTCCCCGAGCGTCCGGTCCTCGTATTCGCCCGTGCGCAGATACACCTTGTGACCGCCCACCCGCAGCTCATAGGTGATGCCGCCGCGTTTGCGGGGCAACCGACGGCGGCGCGGACCGGCCTCCTCCCGGGCCGGCGCGGCGCCGTCCTTCTCCTCATCCACCGGGCGGATCGACACGAGGGCCTGCACGGCTTTGGAGCCGTCCCGATAGATGGAAATGCATTTGCATCCAAGTTTCCACGCCATCCGGTAAGCCTCTTTCACGTCCTCCACGGTCGCGTCGGCGGGCATGTTGATGGTCTTGGAAATGGACCCGGAAATAAACGGCTGGGCCGCGGCGATCATCCGAATGTGCGACGGCCAGCCCAGCGCGCGCCGGCCATGGATGCCACAGCGGTTGGCGCAATCAAAAATCGGGAGATGGTCCTCTTTGAGGTGCGGCGCAAATTCGATGGTCTGCCAGCCGCAAATGTACTTGTTCGCCGTCTCGATGTCTTCCTTTGAGTAACCCAGATGATCCAGCAGATTGAAATCGAACCGGGTGAGATCATCCTCCGGCACGCCCAGCCGCAGGAGGGCGGCGCGATCGAACGAGGCGGCAGAAAATACCTGCGTCAGGTGCAGGGCGTTCGGCAGCATTTCTTCGATTCTTTTAACGCGGCCGGGGTCAAGACCCTTGCCGATCAGAGACTCCGCATGGATGGCCGGCGCGCCCTGAAACGTCCCTCGCCCGAGCACATGGTGCGTCACGTCGGCGATCTGGTCGTCCGCGTAGCCGAGCCGCCGGAGCGCCTCCGGAACCGCCTGGTTCACGATCTTGAAGTACCCGCCGCCGGCCAGTTTCTTGAATTTCACCAGCGAATAATCGGGCTCGATTCCGGTCGTGTCGCAATCCATCAGAAGGCCGATCGTGCCGGTCGGCGCCAGGACCGACGTCTGGGCGTTCCGGAATCCGAATTTCCGTCCCAGGGCCAGCGCATGGTCCCAGGATGCACAGGCCTCTTCGTAGAGATAATACGTGAGCAGGTCCTTGTCGATCCCATGGGCGGCGTCCCGATGCATTTCGATGACGTCCAGCATGGCCTCGCGGTTTTTCGAATATCCCGCAAACGGTCCGTTGACTTCCGCCAGCCGCGCGGACTGCGCGTAGGCGGCGCCGCACATGAGCGCCGTCACGGCCGAGCAGACGGCGCGGCCGCGGTCGGAATCATAGGGGATGCCCATGAGCATGAGCAGCGTCCCGAGGTTCGCGTAGCCAAGTCCGAGCGGCCGGTAGTCATGAGAATTTTTGGCGATCTCGGCGGTCGGATAGGACGCGAAATCCACGATGATCTCCTGGGCCGTCGTCAGGAGTTCCACCGTATGCCGGAATGCGGCCACGTCGAAGGCGCCGTCGGGTTTCAAGAATTTGGCCAGATTGATCGACGCGAGATTGCAGGCGCTGTCGTCAAGAAACATGTACTCCGAGCAGGGATTGCTCGCGTTGATCCGGCCGGTCTTCTTGCACGTGTGCCACCGGTTGATCGTCGTGTCAAACTGCAGGCCGGGGTCGGCGCACTCCCAGGCGGCGTGGCAAATCCTGTCGAACAGGTCCGGCGCGCGGTATTCCTTCGCGACCTTGCCCGACGTCACAAACCGCGTCTGCCAGGCGCCGCCCTCCTCGACCGCCCGCATGAATTCGTCCGGAACGCGCACGCTGTTGTTCGAGTTCTGGCCGCTCACGGTCTTGTAGGCCTCTCCGTCCATCTCGCCGGAAAATCCGGCGGCGATGATCGCGCGCGCCTTCGCCTCCTCCCGCGCCTTCCAGGACACGAAGGCCTCGATGTCCGGGTGGTCGGCGTTCAGGATCACCATCTTCGCCGCGCGGCGGGTCGTCCCGCCCGATTTGATGGCGCCGCCGACCTTGTCGTAAATCTCCAGAAACGACATGAGTCCGGAGGAATTCCCGCCGTTCGAGAGCGGCTCGCCCGCGCCCCGCACGGTCGAGTAGTTGCTGCCCGCGCCGGAGCCGAACTTGAAAATCTTCATCTCGCGTTTCACGTGCTCCGCCAGGTCCATGAGATCGTCCTTGATCGATACGATGAAACACGCGGAAAGCTGCGGCCGCGAATACGCGTCCTCGGCTTCGCGGGCGGCGTTCAACCTTTCGTCGTAGCAGAAATTCCCGATGGGACTGCCCTTGATTCCATATTCATGTAAAAGCCCGCAGTTGAACCAGACGGGCGAATTGAACGCGGAGATCTGGTGGATCAGGAGGTGGGTCAGTTCCATTTCGAAAATGTCCGCGTCCTCTTCCGTGCAGAAAATCCGCTGCCGCTCGCCCTCCTGCCGGAGCGTCCGGGCCAGCCGCGTCACCACCTGGCGCGCGCCGGTTTCCATGTCGGTCCCGGGCACGCCGGCCTTCCGAATGTATTTGGACGCCAGTATGTCGGTCGCAAGCTGTGACCAGAACTCGGGCACCTCGATGTCCTTGAGTTCAAAGACCACCGTGCCGTCCGGATTCAGGATGCGGGATGTCCGCTTCGTCCAGGTGATCTCATCGAACGGATGAATTCCTTTTTTAGTGAACACGCGCGTAAATCGCAGGCCTCTCGGCAAATCCCGCCTCTGCAGGGCCGGACGAACCCTCCGGCCGGCCACCGGCGTCTGAAGTTTCATGGTCATATCAAGTCTTTTCGCCCCACCTTCCCCGTTTCTCGACTCTTCACTCATTCGCATCCTGATTGGGACCTTCAAAGGAGGGACCACAAGTGAAAGACCTCGCGCGCCATGCATACACCGGCGAACCGCACGCCCGCGAACTCTTGTCACCCGTAGTAGGGAGGTTCCGGCCCCCCTGTAGAAACTCCCGGACCCATTACCAGGATTATACGAGTGAATCTATTTCACATCGCAAACAGTCGGGCTTATACTTGGCTCAAATGCGAATGTCAAGTCAAAAAAGAAACAATTCCGTATCCGGTCAGAAAATTTTTGTTCCAACAGTCAGCCGGCGCACGTAATGTGGCATCAGAGAGTATCTATTCACCTCCTCTCCCCCCGAAGGGGGGAGAGGATTGAGGTGAGGGGGGCCGATGACGGCCGGGTCCATGGCGCCGCAACGAATGGTTGTGTTTAGCCTCCTCGACAAATGCCAACCCGATCGCAAGCGCGCTGGCGGTGGGAAAGAATTTTACACAGTTGTTCCCAAAGGAGTTATCGTCCATTCTCTTTACCTCGGTCCCGTCGCATGGTCTTGAATAACATATCATCATGCTGATAACGGCTTTCGTTTTTATTTCGATTTTGCTCGTGGATTTCCTTCGAATACGTTGATTTCCGATTATTCTTTCCAGCAGAAAGATAGGAATAAAAAATGGATTCATCAAGAATGGGGAACAGCCCCATCAATCCCTCATCGAAGAAGGTGATGCCTATATGATTACGATGGAGTTTTACCAACCACTTTTTCGTCTCTGGCTTCAGAAGGAGATCCCGATGAGAAAGATATTGGCTCGGTTGGACGACCGACCCTGTTACTGAGACCGATCCGCTGTTTTTTTCAGAAAATAATAACTGGGGGATGATGTCTTCTCCATACCTTCCGAATAATTCCAGTTTTGATTTCACAATGTCTTCGAATTCTGTTGCCTTTTCGTCTTCGGCAATGATCACCCTCTTGTAAAAGTACATGAAGTGGTCATAGTCCGTATCGTTGTTTTGTTTCTCATCGATGTCACGATTATGAAAATATGCAATCATGGCGCTTTCGATGGAATCGGCTTCAGTTGGAAGGGAGTCCAAAAATTTTTTATATTTGGTATGTCCTGGTGGTGGAGGCCAAATCCCGTGGGTAGTTAGGATATGGCGTGCTGTTTCAGATGGTGTTCCGTATCCATGCCGTGCCGTCTCGATCAGAAAGTCAATCACAGAAGGAACCCTTCTGGCGGCATTCATCCCCCAGAAATCGTACAAGTCCGGGTATCGCCGTTCCATATCTTCAAACGATCTGGATGCCAGAAGCGCATTTTGTGCTTGTTTGAATAAAGCATGCCCTTCACTTAATTTGGCCCGTTTGGCATCTCTTGTTCCATCGGGACGATATTTCCACATGATGAGTTCTGACAAATGCAGTGTGTCATCTGCCGGCGTATTCGAATGGGGGTTTGCGGCTATAGAGAATTCATGCGTAGGGGGGATCCATTCCTCATTCATCAGTAATCCTTTTCTAAAGAGGAACATAAACAAAATAAATAGGACGATTATCATGACTAAACAGAAGCTGAGCAATCGCAGTCTGAACACTACGGGAATAAAGGCGGGAGTGGGTAGGTGGCTGGAAAATAGTTATATGTCTTACCGATGGCATCAATGCTAAAGCGTGGATACATCCATGACGCCAATGGACCAAGCCCCACATGAATGTGCGGTTTCGGACCGCCGGGAATCTCAAATCCTACTTGATCAAATAATCCACTTGCCGACGCCAGCCGCGCCACACCCAATGGGTTTATGTCTTTGCCCTCGAACTTGTTTATTGCTCGAAAATCTGCGGCTCGACCTAAAACATGTAGATTTAACGGTAATTTTATGTCCAAAATGGATTGTTCTGCGGGAGTTTTACTGTAATAGCCGCTAATAATCTTTTGTTCTTCAAGTGTTCTATCACCACCTGTAACAATGAGATCAATCCCATGCTTGAAAGAAAAAAATCTTAGGCGGGCTAGTAGTAATTTGCTACTTATTTTGACTCCTTTGGAGAATTGTAGCGGCATAGACAATTTAGGGAATCCAACTGACCCGAATCCGAGAATATCGATTCCCGCCAATGCCCCTCCTAACGTCCCTGAACTTCCCAATGTGCTTGCCATGCCCGCCAGCAAATGCCAATTTGTTTCGAAATCAAAGGCATCCCATGCCGAGCCGTCTTCGGAACCGGCGTCGCCATCCAATAGACAATGCGCATATGCCCTGTATCTTGGATTTCCCCTTAATCTTCTACTCTCCTCTTTCCTGAGATTCTCATCCCTGTAACTTCTCCAGCCCAACATCTCTTTCCAAAATACATCGCATGTTACAATATCCTCCATTCGCTCGTCATTTCTGATCTCATGGCGCAGACCCATCGCGTCGGTGTTGGACACCGGGTTGTTCCCGAACGCCGCGTAGAGATTGATGCGCGACGGATCGGTCGCCTGCTTGGGTGTTGGGTCCTTTGACACGAACCTCCTTGCCTGCGCGTCATAAAAACGGTGTCGGAAGTAATACCAGCCAGTGACGGGGTCCTGCATCTTGCCTTGAAATCGCGTGTGATCGACGGAGTCGGCGGTCTGCATGGCGCCGTAGGGATCGATGGTTTCCAGGCTTTCGAGAAGGTTGCCGAATTCATCGCGGACAACTTTCGTAGGGAGATTCGCGGCAAAGTCCGAATAGATAGCCGTTTTCCGCGCGGCGAGATTTTCCTTCACGATCACATCGTCCTGCATCCGCGTGGGCGTGTATCGCGCCAGCACGTTGCCGCCGGCATCCATCTCCGCCAGAATATTCTCGCTCGTTACGTCCCACACGAACCTTCGGTCGTCATTGACCAGACCCGCGTCTTTCTCGATACGCCGAACCAATCGGCCCTGCGGATCGTACGTGTAATCGACGCTGACGCGGCCCTTCACGGATTTGATCAGACGGTCGTTCCCATCCCACGTGAAAGTGATCTCCATGCCCTTGACCGACTTGCCGTTCTTTTTCACCTGTCGCATGGCAACGGCCCGGCCGTTGGCGTCATGCACGTATTCGAAGATTTTGCGCTTGCCATGTTTGCCCTTGACGATTTCATCATCGTCCTCGCCATCGTCATCCGCGTCCGGCTTTGCGCCGTGTTTCCCCTTGCCCTTCCCTAGATTGTCCTCGTCGTCGTGGTCTTCGTTGTTGCCATGTCCCTTGTTTTTTCGTTTCTTGAACGTCACAACCTCGCGCCGCGCCAGACGGTCGGCCGCGTCAAAGGTCTGGGTGATTTCCTCGTCGTTGTCTGTGATTTTCGTAAGATTGCCGCGCGAGTCGTACGTGTATTGAAAATCGATCCCGTCAGGGCGCGTTGCGCGGATCAGCCTGTCGGAGTTGTCGTACGCGTAGGTGAATCGTCCCTCACCCCTGCCCTCTCCCCCAAGGGGAGAGGGGGATTCTACGTAGCCGATGGCTCGGCCGCGCGGATCGTATTCCCACGTCCGAATGAATATCTGCGCGCCGAGGCGGTGCGTCTGCTTTAAGATCCAGCCGGCTGCGTTGTATTCCTTCTCTACAACCTCGCCGTTGGGAAGCGTCCTCTTTTTTTCGCGATCCTTGGAGTCGTATTCGATCGCGGTGACGCGGCCCGCTCCATCGACCACCTTAGTCACGTGCCCATGAGGGTCGTACTCGTATCGGACGGAAATCCCGGCAAGACCGCTTAGTCCCGTAATCCGGTCTTTGGCATCCGACGTGTAGGCAAGCCCGCCAGCCACTGTACCGGAAAACAATACCACCCGACGCGATTTCGAGGGCCGACTCGTCCGCAACCTCTTGTGAAATCGCGGCTAAAGGGGGAAGGGATGATTCATAAGTGCCTGAAAAAAATTCCGAAATTTTGGGCGACCCCCCTAAGCGAGTTTTGAAAATGCGGAGAACATTTTCGGCGTGGAGATCGGACAAGAGATGATCGGCGAGGAAATTCAAGCGTGGGTCCGTCGTGTGGGTGGGTTCGTCTAACACTTCCGCCGTGGCGATCATCGAGGGAAGTCTATCGCATGGCGGTGGGAAAATCAATCGGCGCGTTATGCGGCGCGTCATGCCCACGCGTTATGCGGCGACTTGGCGTTTTCCTTACAAATGATTCAGGCGGCCTTCGAGAAATGGCGGCGGGCGTATTCCGTGATCTTGTGCATGTCGTCCAGCGAGTAGACCTGTTCTCCGCAGTCGCCGCACTCCCAATAGGTCGCGCGTGGAACGCGAATCTCCCGACGACGATGGTAATGCGTCAGCGCACCGGTCTTCCGACGGAAATTTTTTGAATCGCAGGTAGGACAGGTTTTAATTTTTAGTTCCATGCCGTTCTCCTTCCCAGTTTTCTCTCGATAGTTTCGCCGAAATCAGAAAGTAGAAAATTTCCTCGCCGGCTTTTTTCCGTATGGTGCCTTTGGAATATATCTCGATTCCCGAGTTTGTCGGGGCTACAATGATGTAAACCCGCTCGCGCGGATGTCGGCGGTGTTTGCTTCTCGACCGCTTGGCGCGAACTTCCGTGGCGTTGAGAATGGATTCCACCCCGTCGTCCTCCGTCAGATCGTCCAACGCCAACTCGATGCGGGCTTTTTTAGAGAACACCACTTTCCCCGTTGTTACCAATTCTTTGATCCGGGTCAGCACGTCATCCACTATCGAGAGATTACCCCGATCCTCCGTCGAAATCAATCGGGCGGTCTGGAGATCGCCGAGTCCGCCGGTCCGGCGGGTTTCATCTGCGCGGCGGGGTGCGTGGCGGCGTGGATTTTTTTGAGCTGATCGATGACGACGTGGGTATAGCGTTCGGTGGTGGCGAGTCCCTTGTGCCCGAGCATGGCCTGAATGAAACGGATGTCGGCGCCGTTTTGGTGCATGTGAGTGGCGAAGGTGTGGCGGAAGATGTGGGAGGCGCCGCGTTTTTGGATGTCGGACTTGCGAAGGTATCCGCGGATCCATCCGTTGAGCCGGTTGCGCGGGATTTGTTTGCCGGTGTTGGATACGAATAACCAGCGCTCGTCCGGAGCGGCGACGAGCTTGTGGCGCGCGTCCTGGGTGTAGGCCGCGATCCACTGCAAGGCGCGCTCGCCGATGGGCACCACGCGATCCTTGCGGCCTTTGCCTTTTCGCACGATCACCACGCCCTGCTCGCGGACGGCGTCGTCGATCTTGAGGTTGCAAATCTCCATCCGCCTAATTCCCGTCGAGTAGAACGTCTCCATGATCGCGCGATCGCGCAGGCCCTGGGCGGTGGCGAGATTGGGCTGCGTCAAGACGCGCTCGATTTCTTCGCGCGACAAAAAGTCCGTCGGCAGCGTGTTGTCCCGGCGCGGGATGTCGATGTCGGCGGCCGGATTATAGAGGACGAGATTTTGGCGGATGAGCCAGCGGAAAAACGATCGGATGTGGACGAGGATGGTTTGCTGATAGGCGAGACTGAGGGGGCGGTCGGTTCGCGGGTTGATCGTGTGGAACAGGTGGCGCTGATAGCGTTCGAGGATCGGGCGGGTGATGTCGGTCGGCCGGAAGATGCCGCGTTCTTCGCACCAGGCGAAAAATTTCCGCATGCTGTATTGCGAGCGGTTGATCGTGTCCTCGGAGTGGCCTTTGATGCGCGACGCCTCGGCGAACTGCTCGAAGCGCGCTTCGAATCCGGCCGGATCGCGGGGCATTCGCCGCTAAGGGAAGGGAAATTTTACTACGACGACACCGTACTACGACGGCGGCCGTTTCCCAATATATGCGTTTTGGCCCAATTTTGCATCAGCGCGCGGGAAGCTTTCGAGGCTGTGAGGATTGCGCCGAAATTTGGCTTCCGCGAACCCGCCGCGAACCCACCGTTTTGAGGCCGTTTTGATACCGCGAGGTTGGGCTTTTCAGCCGCGAGGTGGCTGTTTTCCACCGCGAGGTTGGCGTCGTAGTTGAATGGCTCCGGCGTTTTCAGGGTCGTAACATCAATCAAACCCGGACAAAACTTGCGGCCGTCCTTGCCCTGGCCGTCGTAGAGCAGTTCATACTCGAACGAGATCCCGCGCGCGCCGCGATGGATCAGGACGTACTCCAGGTCATCCAGTTTTTTCATGTGGTCTTTCACCTGCGTGGGACTCATGCCCGCGTAGTCGCGCACGTCGCGGCGGGTGAATCGGACGTTTTCACGCGGGACGTTTTGTTCGGCGGCGCGGCGGGTCACGAGGTCGTCGAGGATCAAGAGAAGCCGACGCGTGGGCGCCGGCATTTCGTCCAGGGACCGGCCGAGGATTTCATCGGCCAGTTTATTCGCCGCCGCGATGTCCTCCGGCGTCGATTCGATCACTTGGACGGTCTTGCCGCCGATTTTGACGGGTCGAAGCGGGCGTTGATACTGGTTGAGAAGCGTGATCGACAAAATGAGCGTGAGATATTTGGGATGGTCGCGGCGGGTTCGGATGCACGTGTCGTTAAACGTCAACTGGTCGGCGTAGGGGTTGATGACTGGCAACGGCCGCAAGAGGCGCTGGGCGTTTCGATGCCGGCGCAGGATCGCTTCGCGCTCCGCCAGCCGCACAAGTCCGGCGAGGGTGTGGCTCTGGCGCTGCATGTCGTGGATTCGTTTCGTCTGGTCCCGATCCTCGTTGACCGTTTCGATCAGCATCCGGTTCATGAGTTCTTCCGCGATGTCCAGCTTCGTCGTCGTCATAAACACGCTGGCGGGGCCGGGCCTTTCCTTCCGGCGCGCGATGAGGTTGCCGGTTTGCGGGTCTTTGATGGTCGCGGCGATGACGAGTTTGCCGTCGCTCATGAAAAGTTTGATGGAGTAGCCGGCCTTGGCGGCGCCTTCTTCCTCCGCGATCGCCAGAATTTTGTGCCGGAGATCCACGTCGTCGAGATAAAAGAGGGCCTGACCCGTCATCGCGCTGAAGTCAACGACGTCCTCCGGCGGCATGAGGGACAGGATCGCGTTCATGACTGCCGTTTTGCCGGCGGCGGTCATGGATTGGACCAGCAGGTGGAGCGGCGCATCGAGTTTTCTGGACGTGGCGGCGATGTATCCGGCCAGGAGGTTCGTCGTCTCGCCCACCATGCCGATGGATTCGAAATCGCGCGCGATTTGGGCGAGCAGGTCGGGCGATTTCAAGAACGCCAGCGCCTCATCGCGGTCCGCGTCGGTCATCGGCGGCGGCGCGTCTTTGGGCGCGAGTTTCTTTTGAATGAGCGCGTCCCGCATCACTTCGAGTTTGAGCAAGAGTTTCCGAAGGTCATCCTTGAGTACATTCTCCGGAAGGCTCATCTCCACGGCGGCGGCTTTGAGAAAGGCCGCGCGCAGATTGGCGTTGGCCAGGTCAAAGGTGTGCATATGGTAGCGATTGCCGCAGCTGACGCTGACGTTCAATTTCAAAACGCTGTAGCTCGTGTTTTTCTCCAAGTCCCGGATCCGCCACGCGCGGCCGTCAAACGCCTCGTCCAGCAGATGGTCGTTGCCGGCCGGGATCGCCGCCGCCTCCGGCTCCGCAAGGGCCTCCGGCGGCCCACACGGGTGCATGTCCGACGCGGCCGGATCGGGCGGCGCCGGCGTCAGGGCTTCGATGGGCGCCGCCGCTTCGGGCGCGGCTAAAGGAATGGATTCATCTTTTTCCTTAGTTGCCGGCGCCGGCAGGACCGAAGGCGCAGAATCGGCGCGGGCCTGCGCCGGCGGCGCCGTCGCGCAATTTTTGCAGAGCCACGCCGCGCCGCGAAGGAGCGCCCCCAGCGCGTCGGCCGGATCGGAGACGGCGCGCGCGAAGTCGTTCGCGTCCTGGCCGTGCGGAAACTCGACGCGGAAACACTCAAAGCCCCGCGCGCACAAGATCGGCGCGAGCTTCGCCGCAGCGCGCTCGCCGGCGTCGTCGCGGTCGTAGGCGATCAACACTTTTTTGATTCCGTATTTTTTGAACGCGGCCAGATGATCCTGTGTGAATCCCTCGATCCCGTAGCTGGCCGTGACGTTGCGGTATCCCGCGCACCAGAACGTCAGCGCGTCGATCAACGCCTCGCACAAAATCACTTCGGTGGATGCGGCCAGGGCCGACACGTTCCAGACGCCTTTGTGCGGCCCGGGCAAATACAAATGTTCCGGGGCGTCCCGGCTGGTCTTTTGGATTCGACGGCCGTAGATTTCGGTCACGGCGCCGCTTTCGTCGAACACCGGAAACTCGACGCAGCCGCAAAAATGTTCCCGGAACGTTTCCCGATAAATGCCCAGACGCCGCAGCCGGTCCCGAAGGTCGCGGCCTTCCTTCACCGCCGAAAACGGCAGGCGATAGCCGAGCGTGCGGTTGGCGTAGCCGAGTTTGAAATGGTCAAGGGCGCCGGCGTGGCCGATCCGCCGGCGTTCGAGGTAAGCCAGCGCGTCCGGCGAGTCTTTCAGGGTCTCGTGATAGAACTCGACGACCTGGCGCAGCGCCGTTTGATCGTCGGCGGTTCGTTCGATGGGCGGCGGAAGTTTTTTGACGGAGAGGGCGACCGGCGGGCGTTTGGGGTTGATCTGCGACAGCGCCACATCATGGCGGCGCAGAAGTTCGACGGCGTGCGTGAAGGACACGCCCTCCGCTTTCATCACCCACGCGATCACGTCGCCTCCGGCCTGGCACGCGCCGAGACAGTGCCAGAGATTTTTTTCCGGCGTAATCACGAGAGATGGTGAGTGATCCGAGTGGAAGGGACACAGGCCAATCAGGTCCTTTCCGTGGGGTTTCAATTCGACGCCGCGGCGTTGTGCCAGGTCCGCGACGCTCACGTCGCGTTTGATTCGGTCGAGTTCTTCTTGCGGGATTCGCCGGCGTGCTCCCATATTTCCCTTAGCTGCCTCTCTGCCCGAAATCGGGCGGTTTTGGAAAACGTGTCAAGGGGGTCGCTTCAAAAATTCGCTCTTTTTACGACCATCTAAAAACGACTTGACTTATAGACCATTTGGTCTATACTGTCAAGCGTTATTTTGGAGAGGGTCTATCTGCAACTAAAAGGAGGAATACAATGGACGTGGAAAAAAATTGTGAAGGAGTGATGTCTATGCCACGTCCACCGTCCAAGGCGTCGCGGAGGGATGCGAAATATAATCAAGAATTGGCCGAACGAATCAAAGCAGTCCGTAAGTCCCGAGGTTTAACGCAGGCAGAACTGGCGGAGAGAATCGGAGAAACGCAAAGGGCTCTTAGCCACTACGAAATGGCTCAGCGCAGGCTACCGGCGGAGACTCTCTTGAAAATTGCACAGACATTACGAGTTCCAATGACAGAGTTGACCAATGGAAAGTATGTATCACCGCCCAAAAATGGCCGAAAGCTTCGCGCGATCGTGGAAAAAATAGAAACGCTACCACCCAAAAAGCAACAGCAAGTTGTCGATTACATCGCGTTCATTTCCCAGAATGGCCAGCGCGTAGCAGCCTAACCCGAAAAAGAAAAACCCCGAAGTCGTCGAGCCGCATCACGCGAATGTGATTGAAGTCGCGTCGCCTATGACCGGTCATAGGCGACGCTCGCCGGCGACTCCCGCCGCGCGTGGCATGGCTCGCGGGCGCGGGAGCGCTTGCGCTCCCGGCGCGGCGCATTCGCGCCGCTCACCCGCGAGAAAACCAGCCCCGCCCGGAGCAGACTTCCCAAGTACGAGCACCCGCCGCCCCAAAGCAAAACCAAACAGAGCAGAGCATATTTAAAGTCGCCGCCCCTCGTACGAGATTCGGGCACGGTCCCGCTGACATGGAGATAAACAGCTTGCGGTAGGGGCGTCGTCCTTCCACGCCGTGGCCGGACACTTCACCGGCCACGTCGCACGGCCGACGCCCCGGTATTGATGGGCCGGATCGGGCGTGACGTCCCTCCCCCATGCCTTGGTTTCCCCCCGTGCAGCCCCCCTTCCGAGGCACCCCCTCCAAGTAATCGGAACCCGCACGGGGGGAACCCCATCGGGGGAGGATGACGCGGCCCACGGAACCGGGCCGCCCGGCTACCTTGCGGCGAAAATCGCTTCGCGGATTCTCTTCGCCGCAGCCGGGTCACGCCCGAACCATCCGGCCCAAATGAGATTGAGGCGGGACCGAAAAGAAAAAGCTGACGGGGCGGCGACAACACCGCCGGCGGTGACCCCTCCGTGGGGCGTCGTCGCTGACACCGGAGGCGACGACGTTGGCCGGCGGACATCGTGTCCGCCGGAAAGAAAACGGCGGCTGAAGGAAAAAAGCCGGCCCCGTGTTCGTCCACGCCGGAAGCGTTGCCGGTTCCTTCTTTCAGCTGCGGGTTTCCGGGTTCTGGATCCGCGCGGGACACGATGTCCCGCGCCCAAGTTTGTGCCAAGGCCGGCCAGTTGCGCAGGGGATCCGGAAGCGTGGATTTATCTTTCAGCTACCTGCTTTTGATTACTGCGCCGCGTTGTTTCTAAAAAATCGAGGGATGTTGAATAACCAAAACAGTATTCTCCACAGGATAAAGGGAATCCATTTAAACTTTTCGGCCCGTTCAGCCGATACACTCTTGCGAAAGTGATAATGAAATCTCTGGAGTAACCACCGACCAACATTTGGATTTTCGATATAGAGTCCAAACGCGGTCTGATTTTTCATTTCCGGTTCGTAGGAACTCCCAAAAGCGACTATAAATTTGGAGCCCTCGTCTACTGATATATACCGTGCCGTTCCAAAGGGTTTATAGCGAATCAATGCACCAATTTTTTCAGCATGCGCCTTTGCCGTGTCCGTACCGACTTGTTTGAAAAACTCGATGTCCGTAATAATAAACCGAATTTTCAACTCATGGTTGTTTATAGCTCTTGTCGAAATGGCCTTGGCAAAGGGCTCGTTTTTCAGCCACGACATATCCTGGCCAATGGCGTTTATTTGGTCTTTAGCGGAGGTCACAAGCTGTAACGCCTTCGTCAAGACTTCTTCTTTACTATTCAAACAGCTGAAATTGTCCATCTCGTTTCGTCTCCGATGTAATTGTATGCGGACATTTTGTGTCCGCCTGGAAAAAGTGCGGCCGGATCAGGCGCGCGGTTCGGATTCCGTAATTTCGCCGCGCGGGACACGATGTCCCGCGCCCAGGATTGTGCCAGGGAGGGCCGTTCAATACATGCGGCCACCTCGTGGCCGCATCCGACAGCGGGCTATCGGCTGAGGCCGGGCTGGATCAGGTCTCCGACTCAATTCCCGGCCGCCGGGAACGCTGGCGTTCCCGCAGCCGACTACATACAAAAAGCGTTGCGAGAGGCGCAGATCAGCGGCGCATATCACCGGTGATATGCGCCGCGGTGGAAACTTCGATCACGGCCGGCGGCTCGTCGGGCTTCTGATTTCAAACAGCGGTCAGTCGGCGAATGTTACAATGTTAAAGAATGACCCCTTTTTCCTCGGAATGACCCCTTTTTTCCTATGACTACTATCCCGTAGGAATGATCCTTTCCCATCGCTTTCCATAAAATTCTCGAAGTCCTTTAAATATTCTAAAAATCACCCAAGAACTAAACAATCCAAATCCGATAAAAATATAGGGCTTCCATGTTATATCTCTAACAAGACAACTATCACCCGGCCTTTGTGGATCATAGTAAACGGTGACCGAACTATGTTTAGGGAATTTCTTGACGATTGATTCCATGTTCTCCTTTGTACCTTCGGCAGAGCCGTCTATTGTATAATAATGACCAATGTAATACTCGCTGTTCACTACGTACTCGTACGACATATTAATTCTAAATTCTTTTATGGGATATTCTGGATTTGCTATTTCTTTATAACCAATGTCTAATATCCTTCCATCCGCTACTTTCCAGTTGCCTATGTCATATTTAACACGAATGTCCCTAAAGCCAAAATATAGACCACCGATGGCTAAAAAGCCAAAAACTAGTACTAACATCACAACGCCCATCCAAAAGATTGAACTCGTCAAAATTACACGCGGATCTACTTTCACGATAAAAATCTACAGCCTCATCAGTTGAACATGGCCTCGACCATTCCTTGTATCAACCTCATCCCGCCGTCCAATCCCTTTGTAAGAAATACAGCGCCAAGGCCGTCAGTGATCCGAGCCTTAAATGCAACATCAGCGGCAGCCACACCCCTAATACCGGCAAATACAGATTGAGCGAGAGCCTGTTTAAAAGTATCGAATATGAGATTGCGTGTTTCTTCAGATGACGCCGGGATGCCGTTGGCCTCAAGGGTGTTTACAACATACTGCGTTGCATTTTGGGAAAAACTCACCAAGCCCTGTGAAAATACACTGCCTCCAGCCGCCACCAATGTACCAAGAGTATAACCAACGCCCCCACCTACAAAGCCTATTAAAAATCCCGATTTAAGCGCCGGCACAGTACCAATTTTTTTTCTCCATATCATGGCATTCGCCAACGAACCGACTAGGCCAGATATGGTACTCGCCGTCATGAATTCACCCAACGAAAATTCGCCCGACGGATCAATTGCGTTTATCGGGTTGCCACTAGTATAAAGATAAAGGCTATTTTCATTACGAATAATTGCTTTATCGATACGAGGGTCTTCCGAGAGAAACCGGCCTGTTTCAGGAGAATAATATCGACTTCGGAAGAACACCAAATCTATTTCCCTGTCAAACTCTCTTCCGGTATAGCTATAGCACTGTTCGAGGGCCTTGCCCGACGAGCGGACGATTTTTCCGAAGCTGTTGTAGGCCAGTTCTCCGGTGATCGTGCCATCCTTCCCGATCAACTCTGTAATGCTGTGGAGTCCGTCCCGCAAGTAGTAGTCGGTAGAAATTTCCTTGGTGGTTGGATTTTCTGTGTGAACAATAAACGGTTCATCATCTATATTACCAAAATCGATGTTTCCATCTGCCGGCCCATGGGTGAAATCCGTTGCGCCCCATGCGATCCAGAAGCCCGTCAACTCTCCAAGCCCTTGTGCGGTTTCGGCTAAAGGGGATGCGGTGTCTTCATAAGCCGTTGAAAAAATATCTGAAATTTTGCGCGACCCCCTGATGCGACTTTCCACCCCCTCACTCATGTCCGTTGCCGATCGAGCAATCGCATCAGAGGGGTTTGGGACTTCCTGTTTCTTCGGTGATTCCGTGGGCGTCCATGCGCCGGGGAACGGAATCACATCTATCTTCACACGCCGATTTGTCGGACGTGATTGAGTGGGTCGAGACGCTACGCGCGCCGGATCGAGGGCCAGAGCGCCGAACGTCGGACACACAGCCGACCTCGAAGGACGCGCGGGAAAAGCGATGACCTTGCTCACATCGGCACCAGGCCGCTAAAGACGGTCACGCGTTCCGGCAAGACCGGCCACGGTCTGCCGGGCGGTCCAACAATCTCTCGCGGCTTGCCGAACCGCGCCCGCGCGAGTTGATGACCGACGCGCCGCTCTTTAAGTTTTCGAATTTGTTTTTGTAAACGGAAACGCTCTGTCCCCACCGTCGAGAGCATCCGGACGGTGAGGCGTTGAATCTTCTGCTCTGTCCGATCCAAATAGGCGTTACCCGTTGGAAGATTCATCAAGGGAAATATAGCACAATCCCAGGAGAGCAACAACAAAATTGTTCCGTCAAATTCCTCTGTAAACCTCGCGCCGATGGCGTACATAGTAGACGATCACCAGCCGCGCGGCCGTGTCCACTTCGTAGACGATCCTGTAATCTCCCACGCGAATCCGCCAGAGCCGTTCCGCATTCGACAGTTTGACGCATTGATTGGGAAAGGGGTTGGAAGCCAGGGAGTCAATCCATCGCCGGATCCGGGCCACCATCCCGGCGGGTAAACGACGCAGGTCTTTCCAAACGGACGGCTTTACTTCAACGCGATACATTCCGTTTGAGCCGCCGCTTCATGTCCTCCCAGCTGATCGTTTTTTCCCGCCGCCGTTCGGCCACCACCGCCAGATCGTGCAGGTCTTCGACCATCTGCTCGTAGCGTTCAATCGGCAGAATCGCCGCCGTCCTTTTGCCTTTGGGGTCAACCACAAACTGCGCTTGGGCTTTGTTCATAATGGAAGCATACCAACGTCGCCGTCCTCTGGCAATTTTTGTTCATCCGGTTTGAGTTTTGCGGCGGGGTGCGTGGCGGTGTGAATCTCCTTGAGCTTTTTGATGGCGACGTGCGTGTAGATTTCGGTCGTCTGTAGGACCGCGTGGCCAAGCATCGCCTGAATGTAGCGGATGTCCGCGCCGCCTTCGAGCATGTGGGTGGCGCAGGTGTGGCGGAACAGGTGGGACGCGCCGCGATGGGTTACGCCGCATTTGCTCAAATGCGAGATCACGCACGCGGTCAGACGGCCGCGGGGCATGCGGCGGCCGGCTGGCGTGAGAAAGAGCGCGCCCGGGTCCGGCGGTGTGACCAGATGCGGGCGTCCGTCATGGAGAAACGCGCGGATCCAGCGGCAGGCGCGCTCACCGATGGGGACGACGCGGTCTTTGCGGCCCTTGCCCTGGCGGACGAAAACGATGCCGGTCTCAATGTCCACGTCGTCGACGTTCAGGTTGCAGACCTCCATCCGGCGGATCGCCGTTGAGTAGAGCGTTTCGAGGATGGCGCGGTCCCGCAGGCCCAGGGGCGTGCGAAGGTCGGGCGCGTTCATGACGCGGCCGAGTTCCTCCTGGTTGAGGATTTTTTTCGGCAGGCGTTTGTCACGGCGTGGAATATCAATGTCGGCGACGGGATTGTAGAGGACAAGATTTTGTTTGGCGAGCCAGCGGAAAAAGGACCGGAGGTTGGTGAGGACGGTGTTTTGATAGGCGAGACTGATGGGCCGGTCGGTGCGGGGGTTGATCGAGTGAAAGAGAAACCGCTGGAAGCGTTCGACGATGGGGCGCGTGACTTCGGTGGGACGTAACACGCCGCGCTCCTCGCACCAGATCGTAAATTTTCGAAAGGAATAGATGGCGCGGTTGAGCGTGTCGGGTGTGTGGCCTTTGACTTGCATCGCCTCCGTGTACTGCTCGATCCGCGCGGCGAATCCGGCCAGATCGCGCTGGGTGTCGCTCATCTTTAGCAGCTAAGGAAAAAAATATTGCTACGACGCCGTTTTGGGGCGCTTGGCGTCTTTCTCTTTTATATGCGTTTTCGCCCGATTTTTGAGAAGTGCGTTTGAAGCGGTCGGCGTTGTTGGAGTTGCGGAAGAATCCACACCCGGACCACCCCCGGACCGGGGGCGGACCGCGCCCGGACCGGACCCGGACCGCGATCCCTCCGACCCGGACCGGTCGGCATTTTGCCAGGACCGGTCGCCGTCGTAAGGCTGTTCGAGTGTGGCCGGATCGATCAGGCCCATGCAAAACGGCGCGCCGTCCTTGCCTTGGCCGTCGTAGATCAACTCGTAGACGAAGGACTGACCGCGCCCGCGGTGGAGGATGAGAAACTCCATTTCGACCAGGCGCGCCATGTGGATTTTGAGCGGCGTGTCGCTCCATCCCGTGAACTCGCGTACGTCGCGGCGGCCGAACCGGAAAGCGGCGCGGGTTATTTTGCCGCCGTTTGTTTTCGCCGTCACCATGTCGTCAAGAAGAGTGAGCAGGCGGCGTGTCTGCGGCTGGAGTTCATCGAGGGACCGGCCGAGGACGACGTTGGCGATGCGGTTGGCGCCCTCGATGTCTTTCGGCATGACCTCGATGTAGGAAATCACGCGCGGGCCGTCCTGCGTTTGTTTGACGGGGCGCTGGTACTGATGCAAAAGCGCAATGGACCGGATCAGCGTCAGATATTTCGGATGGTCGCGCCGCGTCCGCAGTTGGGTGCTCAAGAATTTGAGTTGTTTGGCGTAGCGGTTCACGACGCGGATCGGGCGCAAAAGGCGCTGGGCGTTTTGGTGGCGGCGCAGGATGTCGTCGCGCCGTTCCTGACGCAGGACGCCCTCAAGCGTCTCGCGTTCGCGCTGTAGCTCGTGGATCCGCTCCGTCTGCTCGCGGTCCTCGTTGATCGTGATGACCAGGACGCGGTTTAGGAGTTCCTCGTCAATCTCGTAATTGGTCGTCGTGATGATGATGACGACCGGCCCCTCGACTCTCGACTCAAACGCGACGTGCTTGCCGGTCGTCGGGTCTTTGCCGGTGGACGCAATCACCAGCTTGCCCTCGCTCTGTAGAAGTTTGATCGCGTAGGTGGCGTTCTCCGCGCCCTTTTCCTCGACGATGGCGAGGATTTTGTGTTTGAGATTTTTTTCGCCCATGTAAAAGAGTGCCTGGCCGGTGACGGCGCTGAATTGTTCGCGCTCCTCTTTCGGCATGAGCGACAAAATGGCGTCCATGAGCGTGGTCTTGCCGGCGGCGCTGGCCGACTGGATGATGATCGCCAGCGGGTCTTTGAACTTGCGCGACACGCACGCGAGGTATCCGGTGAGGGCGTTGACTTCCTCTCCGACAATGCCGATGGACTCGAAGTCCTTGACGATCTGGTCCAGCAGATCGGGCGCGCGAAGAAACGCCAGCGCTTCCTCTTTCTCCGCCTCGGTTAACGTCACGGTTGCATCTGGCGGGTTGATCGCCTTTTGGATGAGGTTGTCCTGGAGTTCTTCGAGTTTCAGAAGCAACCGGCGCAGGTCGTCTTTCAACATATCTTCGGACAGGCTGGTCTCGGTCGAAGCGGCTTTGAGAAACGCCGCGCGGTGCCTGGCGTTTGCCAGGTCCACGGTGTCGAGGTGGAAGCGGTCGCCGATCGACACGCGCACGCTCACGCGCAGGACGCCGTAGGTCGTGTTCTTTTCAATGCCGCGAATCCGCCACGCGCGGCCGTCAAAGACTTCATCGAGTTGGTGGCCGTTACCGGACGGGATCGCCGCCGCCTCCGGCCTCGCGTGGGCCTCCAGCGGCGCGCACTCGTGCAGATCCGCCGCGGCCGGATCAGCGCCTCCGGCGCCACAAGTGCCGATGTCTCCGACATCGGCCGGATCGGGCGCCGCCGGCGTCAGGGATTTCTCGCCTGGTGATTCTTCGGCGGCTGAAGGTGGAGAAATTTTTTCTTTAGCTGCTACCGGCATGTCTACGATTGACGATTTGCCTCTGCCGATCCACGCCGCGCCGCGAAGGAGAACTCCCAACGCGTCGGCCGGATCGGAGACGGAACACGCGAACGAGTTCGCGTCCTCACCGTCGGGAAAGTTTACGCGCGACACTTCGAAGCCGTATCCCATCAGGATCGCCGCCAGTTTCGTCGCGGCGCGGTCGCCTGCCTCGTCCCGATCATAGGCGATCAACACTTTTTCGACTTCGGACATCCTGAGCGCATGGAGATGATCCGCCGTGAATCCCTCGACACCGTAGCTGGCCGTGACGTTGCGAAAGCCCGCGCACCAGAACGTCAGCGCGTCAATGAGGGCTTCGCACAGGATCGCTTCTTTACTCGCCGCTAAAGAAGAAACATTCCAGACGCCCTTGTGCGGCCCGGGCAGATAGAGGTGATAGGCCGTCCCGTCGCGCAGGTCGTCCCGAATCTTGCGGCCGTACATTTCGGTGATGCTTCCGTTTTCGTCCATCACGGGAATGACGATACTGCCGTTGAATCGTTCATGACCTTTGACGCTGTAGACGCCGAGTCGTTGAAGCTGGCCGCGAATCTTCGCGCCCTCGTCGCGGTTTGAGTCGGCGAGATAGTAGCCGAACGTTCGGTTGGAATAGCCGAGTTTGAAATGGTCGATGGCGCCGGCGTGGCCGATCCTGCGGCGTTCGAGGTAGGCTAGGGCCTCCGGCGAATCTTTGAGCGTCTCGACGTAGAAATCGACGGCGCAGCGCAGCGCCGTCTGATCGGACGCGCCGATCGGAATGGGACAGGGAAGTTTTTTGACGGTGCCGACTTTGACGACGGGCCGGGCAGTCGCCGGCGTGAGCGCGACGTCATGCCGGCGCAGAAGTTCGACGGCCTGACGGAAGGACACGCCCTCCGCTTTCCGAACCCAATCGATCACGCTGCCGCCCTTCGGGTCCTGGCACGCGCCGAAACAGTGCCAGAGGTTTTTGTCAGGCGTGATGACAAGAGACGGGTTGTGATCGTTGTGGAAGGGGCACAGGCCGATCAAGTCCTTGCCATGCGGCGCGAGTTCGACGCCGCGCCGCCGCGCGAGGTTGGCGACGGCAACGGCTCGTTTGATTCGTTCAAGCTCTTCGTCAGGAATCCGTCCCATATTTCCCGTATCCACCGATCCGCCCGAAACGGGCGTTTTTTGAAAATGTGTCAATGCCGGGTGGGATAATTTTCGAGACGATTTAACCCACCCGAAAACCTTGACAAACAGACGCCAATTATTTACATTTTATGCAAATAGAAGTCAAGACGTTTTTTGGATATTTTCCAACCAAGAAACGGTGCGGGCCAGAGCGGAGATAAACTGGAGGTGATGAAGGTTTGCTTTCTGGAGATAGTATAATGAAACTACAGAAACCGAAGCCGGAGACTTTCGGATTCCGTCTACAGCAGTTTCGGCTGCAACGGGGTCTGACTCAGGCCGAGATTGGGAAGAAGATCGGGCTGTCGCTGCGGATGCTGAGCTACTACGAGGGCAACCACGGCCGCCTTCCGCCTGTCGATGTCGTGATGAAATTGGCGAAGGTGATTCGTGTGCCTGTTGACGATTTGCTTGGCGCCGACGCCTCCGACTTCGGGCCGCCGCCGCGTTCCGTCAGGCTGCTAAAGAGATTGCGCCGGATCGAGCAGCTGCCGCGCCATCACCAGCGAGCGATCATGGAACATTTGGACGCGCTCCTGGCAAAACGCGCCAACGGCAATGGCCGGCGCGTGACTGCCTAAATGGGCGGCGACGATTCCGAGCAAACCATTCGACTGCTGACGGAAATCAGGGACCAACTCAAGCGGATCAGCGCGAAGCTTTCAAATCTGGACGATGTCCGTGTCGGTATCAACGAGCTTGTCCGATATTTTTATGACAGCAAGCCTCGATCGCCGTTGGATGATACAGGAAAAAAATACAGCCCCCAAAAAATTCGAGAAGAACATCCCCAAGCATATCAGCCGTGGACGTCCCAGGAAATCGAACGAGTGGAAAGGGGTCATTCGGAAGGCAAAAGCATAAGGGAGTTGGCCGCCGACCTCGGACGACAACCGGGTGCGATTCGGTCCAGATTGAGTAAATCCGGCCTGCTAAAATAGAAATTCACACATCACCCCCAAAGCAAAACCAAACAGAGCAGGGCGTATTAAAGTCGCCCCGCCTGGGCAGAAGTGTGGGCACGGCCCGCTCGAATTGTGGGCGATGACCACTTACACGTAGAACGCGCCGGCCTCTCGCGCCGCGAAAAACGCGCGGCGCACGGCCGGCGCTCCGACGACGAGCGGGGCGGACCGCGCCCCCCGCCGCAGGTTCTCCTCCCCTCAACCTCTCCTCTCCTTGGCATCCCTGTAATAAGGAAGCATCAATGAGGGGAGGAGACCCAGCTCTTGGGGGGCGCTACGCCGGCGGCCTCCGTCCCTCCGCCGAACATGTGGCGCAACGTCCTGTTGCGCCACCGGCTCCGGAACTCCGGCCTTGTCGTTCCGCCCCGAACTTCCCGCACACGCGGGCCTCACTGACACCTGAGCTTGTACGGCGGGGCGAGAATCCGCTGTAGGAGACCCATCCATGGGGCGGCGTCACTGACAATCTGGGGTGACGCCGACTGGCCGGCGGACATCGTGTCCGCCGGAAAGAAAACGGCGGCTAAGAAAAAAGCCGGGCACAAGCGCGGCCGCGCCGGAAGCGTTGCCGGTTCCTTCTTTCAGCTGCGGGTTTCCGGTTTCAGGATTCGCGCGGGACACGATGTCCCGCGCACAGCTTCAAGCCATGGACGGCCGTGCGGGCACTTCGTGACCGCACCCGAAAGACGGGGTGTCGGCGTGAGCGGCCACGAATGTGGCCGCGCCGGGAAATCAGGATTTCCCGCACGCCGAATGATGCAAAAGCGTTGCGAGAGGCGCAGACCCAAAGACGGCGACAGGGCGCTGAACGTATCCGGCGTAAACGTCACCCCGGTGAGCCGGTCCAGCGCGTCGTAGCCGTACTGCCGCGTTCCGTGCCGGTCCGTCATGGCAGTGCGGTTGTCGTTTGAGTTGTACTGATACCGGAAAAAACTCGTGAGCGCGCCGGCGTGCAGGTGTTCGATATCGGTCACCCTGTTTTTCGAATCGTATTTCCATTCCGACACCAGCTTGCCCCCTTTTCTTTCCTACTTTTGCTAGGGCAGAAAATAAGAAGTATAGTCAAAATAATTGCGAAAGCCACAACAAAAATATGCACGCACGTCAAAAACAAAACAAAATTAATGGTACCCATAGTACCCAAATAATTGTCTAGTACATAATTATATTTTGATAAGATATTATTTACAAAAATAGGAAAATCGCTATTATTAGAATACATGAAATAATGCACGAAAATGAAAAACGATATCGACCAGCAAAACAAGATGATATAATTAATCAGAATATTCGAATTCCGCTTTCTTATAAGAAAATAAATTAAATGCGCAACGATTAAGAAAAGGTTACCCGCTGCCAAGATCACCCTATCGTCGATAGATTTAATAAATATACCTATAACAAAAACAGATATATACACCGACACTATGAAGCGGGGAAATTCACGCAACGAAGAATAATCAAACTTCACTTTTATAAATCTGCTTGTAAATCTTGTGGAACTGAAGATTTGATTAACTCATAGGCTTCATCATTTGTACTAAAGTTCTGCCTCAACCATGTCCAATCCTTGTCCTTACCTTCTTCGATAATTTTCTGCAGATTAGTTCTAAATGTTGTTACACTAGTCTCTAATCCTTCCAACGTCGTTTTCTTTGATGCGGATATATTACCGGTTAGTGCACTATTAATGTTTCTCAGCATTTGAGAGGCCTTCGCATTTAATAAGTCTAGTTTGGATTTATATATTGCTTTCAATAATAATTTAAAGCCATATGCGGCCACACTAACTACTATCGCACTAACAACCAGTTTCTCGATTAGTGTAAGCTGCCCGAACGGATCCACAGAATTAATAGGGTTTCCTTCTGTATATGTATACTTGTGATGGGTTTTAGGTTGATCAAGAGATTTAAATACGTTTTCGGACTGTAAGAAATTCCCGCCAATAGGATCATAATATCTAGCGCGGTAAAAAATGAGGCCAATTTCATCATCGTGTTCCCTGCTGGTATATCCATAGATGTCGGACGGTGGCGTTTCGGTAGGATCGTGACCGGATGGAAGCAGGATTCGCTTTCCGTAGGCTTTATAATCGTATGTTTTTACGGTTTCGCCTGTCGGGGTCAAAACTTCACGGACAGAATTTTGGGCGTCGTGCAAAAAGAAAAATTTTGCCGGCGGCGCTCTTGTGCCCGATGTTCCTTGTGTATATGCAATCAGCGGTTCATCGATGCCCGGCCCATGGGTGAAAAAGTGATACCTGTCAGGTGCCCGTTGCCGTCGCGCTGATAGCCGACGGATCCTTCGGGATTGGTCATCCGGGTCAGAACCTCTCCTCCGGCCCACTCCCGCGTCTCCGTCCGAACCGCGCCCGACGGCGAGCGGGTGGTCTGCTCCACCAGGTTGCCAGACCCGTGATATTTGTTGGTGATGATCGTGCCGTCGGGATCGGCCTGCTCGATGAGCCTGCCTTGACTATCGTATTTGTAGCGGGTGGTTTGTCCTTGCGCGTCCGTCATGGAGATGCGGTTTCCGAATCCGTCGTAGGAGTACGTGTTCACAAGGGCGCTGTCGGCAAAGACGGACGTGAGGTTGCCGTATGCGTCGCGGCCGTACGTCCAGACATGACCCTCCGCGTCGGTCATTCCCACGCGCCACCGGCTGCTCCAGCGGTAGGTCGTGATGTCGGCGTTGTTGCGACGCATGACAACAGGATTTCCGTGCTCGTCATATTCGATCTCGGTGACGACGTCCTGAGGCCCCGATCCGCCGCCCAGCGTTACGCCTGTCGTCCGCGTTTTTGTGAGATCGCCATGCTCATTGTATGAAAATTCCCGGACACTGCCATCGGGGTCGACCGTCCGGGTAACGCGACCCTGAGGATCATATGAAAAATTCGTGGTGTGGCCATCGATCGTCTCGGAAAGAATCCAGCCCTCCTCGTTGACGACGCGGCTTGTGCGGCTTCCTAGGCTGTCCCTGCGTTCGACGATGTGTCCGGCTTTATCGTAGGAAAAATTCTCGACAAGGTCGCCCCTCTTCTTCTCTAAGAGCCACCCTTGCGTGTTGTAGCGCCGCTCAACCGGCGGTAGGCCGCCCACCACGCCCAGCCTAGTCAGGTTGTTGTTGGCGTCATACTCGGCCTCCATCTCCATCGCGATGCTCTCGCGGCGGATGCGGTTTACCCGCCCGGCAAGATCGTATGAAAAATGCGTGGCATGATCTCCCGTTTGAACATCCGAAAGACGGCCGGTCCCGGCTTCATAGACAAAATCCGACGTGTAGGCGTGCGGCCCGCTCTGCGCAAGAATGCGGGTAAGACGGTTTAATCCGTCATAGGTCGCGGACAACGCGACGGTGGGATCGGCGGAAGTTGAGCCTTGAGACGTAAGGCCGGTGATCAATCCACGTCTGTTGTACGAAAGATTCGTCGTCAGAGGCGAAAGTCCGGGCGAGGCGCGGACATGCCGGGTCAGGCGGCTTTCAGGATCGTAGGTCATCGCCTCCGCTTCGGCCCCGTCCGAAAATTGCGTGAGATTTCCCAGCGCGTCATAATTCATGGACGTTGCGCGCGGGTTTGCCGATCCACGGATCATGGAGGTCGGGCGATTGAGCTGATCGTACCCATAGGAAATCCTGAGGCCGTCCGGCCGGCGCTCCTCAATCATCAGGCCACGCTCGTCAAAGGAGTAGTCTGTTCGGACGGCGCCGACGCCGCTTACGTTTCTCTGAACGGAGGCCAGTCGGTCAGAGGCTGCGTACTCGAAGGCGATCGTTTGCCCGTTGGGGCTGGAAATTTCCGTCACATTTCCCCAGCCGTCGTACGCCACAGCCGTGACGAGGTCGGATTCATCCCCGCCAAGCGCGACGCCTACCGTCCGGAGGGTCGCGGGCCGGCCCGCGTCGTCATACGAAAAAAGTGTCGTGCCGCCGGGGCCTTCCTCTTTGTCGGGCAGGCCCATGGATTCTTTTGTTCCATAGGTCAAGGTTGTTGTAGATGCAGGCGTCGTCACGCGGCTTACATTGCCATTCGCGTATTCCAGCGCGGTCGTGCCCCGTGCCGGGTCCGTCATGACGGAAACTGTTCCGTCGGCGTTTCTTCCCACGGAAAACGCAATATCCCCGCTTTCGGATTTCAGAAAATTTCCGGCGGAGTTGTAGGCGAAATTCACAGGAGAGGATGAAATGCCCTCCAGTCGACCCGGGTGGTTTCGTTTCGGATCGAAATCATCAAGGTTGTCTGGGTAAGTCCACGTGACAGGATCGGAGCCGGTCCATCGGGCCAGGTTCTTCATGCGGTCGTATTCGAGAGAGATCGCGTGTCCGTTCGCCTCCACGATTTGGGACGGTCTGCCCAGCGTGTTCCACTGAAGGGTTGTGGCCGCGTTATGTGGGTCTGTGACTGCATCGATCCGGCCCCCACCGATGGGCTGTCCGGCGAGGTCGAAATTTCGCCACGGGTCGTACATGACGGCCGTGAACGCGCCCGCCGCGTCGATCAGGCTGGTTTTGTTTGTCACGATCCCGCTTGACGGCTCGTACGCGAGGCTCAAGCGCCCGTCCGGCGGGGCGATGGAGATCGCGCGGTTGAAGGGGTCGTATGCGACTGAAACCTGATGGGGGCCTTGGCGAACTTCCGTCATAAAGCCGGCAGGAGCGTAGGTGTATTCTATCGGGTCCCCGGCCGGCCGCGCCACACCCGCCAGCTTGGCCGTTTCGTCGGGACGGCCATCCACATATAAATACAAATATTGAAGCAGGCGTCCCATTGCGTCGGTGATTTTCGTGATGAGCTGTGATCCGGGGAGATATTCAAAAAGCAGCGTCCGGGACGTGCTGGCGGAAACGACCTGCGTGAGACGCGCCTCATCGTCGTAGTCGAGGTCGACGGCGTTGCCGTTCGGGTCCTCGATCCGAGTAAGCTGGGCGATCCGCGTCCGTCCTTGGAGAATATCGAAGGTATACCGCGTGCCGTCCTTGCGGGTCATCTCCAGACGTTTTTCGGAAGTCTTGCGCAGGCGCATCGGTTCCGCGCCCGTTCCGGTGACCTGTCGATACTCGATCAGTTCACGTCCGTCGACGATCGTTTTCTCGATCGGCCACGGCCGGATGAACGTGTGACGCGTGCCGTCCTCGTCGATCAGGATCACCGCCGTGTCCAGCACATGGGTCATCAGACTCATATCCCAGTATGCCGCGTCGTCACCCACGATCAGGAGATTGTAGTTGTGCGTCCAGCCGCGCCCGAAAGGGAGCGGGACCGGCTCGGCATCCGGTGCGTCCTTTCGCAGGACGTTCAGATCCTGCGTCATGTCCATGCCGTTGAAGGTCCGTACGAGTCCGAGAAACGGGCCCACATTCACGTTCTCGACGTCCAGAGACTGGACGATCAGATTGCCGTTGGACACGTTCACCCCCGCGTCCTCCGTCGGCGAGGCGAAGGCCTGATCCGCCTCGATGCCGAGCATCGCCGGCAGTTCCAGGATGGCGGGTCGATAGTCCGTGACGGTGGTGCGCACCGGCCGGCCGACGGCCGCGCCGTCAATCCTGAGGCGAAGCTCATACGTCCCGGCTGGAAGTCCCGGCCGCGCAAAATGGCCGTCAGGATCGACAGGAATCGTCAGGTGCGGCGATTGCTTGTCCACGAGCGAAAACGGGTATTGCAAGTCGTCAAGGGCGAAGTAAAATCCGCGCCCATCCTGCAGATGGCGCGCCTCGATTTCGATATTGGCCGGCATCTGTCCGTAGGGTGAAACAACCCTTCCAAAAACCACGTATTTGAATGTGCCCCACTGCGCCACGCCATCTTCGATCCACGACAACAGCACAAACCGATCGGCTGTTTGCAGGACTTCCAGCAGTGCGTCCGTATCCGCGCTCAGTCCGCTCAACACGAGGATTCGATTGGGATCGGTGACAGGGGGCTGGAAAAACCGGCCATCCAAGTCTACCCGGCTCAGACCGAGATTGGCAGGCATCAAACGCTGTCCGAATCTGGGTTGATTCTTGCCAGTCCAGACAATCGCCGCGCCGGTCGGCCCGCCGCGCGCGACGTAAAAAACGCCCACAGCTTCCTGCGTGGTCCCGCCAAAGAACAGTTCCTCGCCCGTTTCGGGATCCACAAAAAACATGTCATCCGGATGGACGCCCAAGATGTCAGGCGGAACGGGATCATAACGATTCGTCGAGCGCGTGAATACGAAGGTTTGCGCTGGAGGATGCGGCTCCCGGGCACCCAGATCGGTTGAGAATTCAAACGTGAAATCCGCGTTCAGATGATACGCGCTCGTGAAGCAGTCCCGTTCCTCGCCGAGGGGTTGCGTTTGAAGAACGTCGGGCACGTATAGCCGCGCTGTAAGGACGGCGGGCGACAGGCCGTGATTGCCCTCTGAGACCGTACCCAAATCACAGGTCGTCGGGCCGGGATCGTTCTGAATCGGGCCGTTGCCGATGAAATTGCCGTCGTGAATTTCACCTATCCCAATGCGGCCATAGACGTCCTGAAATTGGAAAAAATGCGCGTGATCCAAAAACGGATACACCAGACCGTTGCCCGCAAATATCCCCGATACATTGATCGTGACCACGTCCCCTCCCAGACGTGGTCCCACGTTGCTGAGATGCGCCGCAATGCGCGCGTCCAAATCAGGCGCATGCAGAATCTGAATCGGCAGATCAGGAAGGCCACCCGATGGCCCGGTACGGCGGAACTCATGAGCGGGAACGGATACCGGAAACAACATCGAAGTCAAGACTGGCGGATCGCCCACAGTATATTCGAGCGTGGCCGTCGACGACGCCGGATTGGTGACCAGATACAGAATGTTGCCTTCCGTCATTCCTTCGAGGAACGGTCCCGTTACGAATTCGTTGACTCCGACCTGCGGCGCCGGCATTCTTGTCTGCACAAGTTCCGGAATGAGATCGCCGGCAAAGGCGCCCGTGGGAACCAGCGGAACCATCAAGACCACGAGAACATGGACAACAAATCCGGCCATCAGCGCGCCTGTCGTGGACCCGGGGCCATATAAATCTTTGGAATCAGACCTCGTTCCCGCGCCATGTCGGCGTACCGCTCCGACTCGGCACGCCGGCCCATCCTTTGATGGATCGCGGCGAGCGAGAAAATTACCGAGTTGGTCACGGTCCACGCGCGCCGCCGGTCCGGCGGCGCTTCGGCGGGCAATTTCGGGGGCATCCAGAGCGCGCGCTTTTTCAGCGCGTCCTCACAGGCCTGAAACGCCGCCAGCGCATCCGCCAGGCGGCTGTTGCGCCAGAGGTCCAGCCCACGTTTGTGTTCCTGATCGATCAGAGAACAGACCTGGGAATCGGACGCACCTGCGGGGATTTCAATCCCGGCGGACGCAGGGGATGTAGAGAGGGTGCAGAGAAGAATAAACAAAGACAATACACAATGATTTGCTGGCGGCGACCGTCGCCTGTTTGCACCCACAGACCTCTGTTCCAGATCCAACCACCTCCCCTCAAACCGGCGCAGGGTAGCTAAAAAAGATGGAATGTCAAGTAGAATTTCTACATATTACGACACAACTTAAATTAAGGTCCCCCTCCCACCTCCGCGTCCTGAAAAATCCGGCTGCCGATGGTGCCGCGCTGGTGCTGGTATTTGCCGCGGTAGGGGCGCATGCACGGGGAGGAGAGGCGGGCCAGGACGAGCTGGCAGATGCGCCGGCCCGCCGAGAATTTCAACGGCAGGCGGTTGGCGTTGTAGAGTTCCAGCGTCAGGGTGCCCTCGAAGCCCGGGTCGACCCAGCCGGCGTTTTGGATGAAGAGGCCCATCCGGCCCACGGAGCTTCGGCCCTCCACGAAGGCCGTCAGGTCGTCCGGGAGGCGGATGGATTCCATCGTGGTGGCGAGCAGGAACGAGTGCGGCGGGATGACGATTTCGTCCGCATGGATGTCGACATACCGGGGATCGGTTTCCATCGTGATCGATTCCATCGCGTTCTCGTCGATTTTCAAATAGTGCGAGCCCAGCCGCAGGTCCACCGACGCCGGCTGGATCTGGCCGTCCGACAGCGGCTCGATCGACAGTTTTCCTGACGCCAGCCACTCTGAAATATCCCGATCGCTGAGGATGGACATGCTATCGTCCGGACGAGCCGAATCCCCGCGCGCCGCGCGTGGTTTCGGCCAGGTCTTCGGATTCGACGGGGTCGAGCCGCTCGATTTTCTGGATCAATAGTTGCGCGATGCGGTCGCCTTTTTGGATCGCATATTCCGTGGAGCCGTGATTCACGAGAACCACCCGGATCTCGCCCCGGTAGTCCGCGTCGATAACGCCGGCCAGAGTGCCGATCCCGTGGCGCATCGACAGGCCGCTGCGCGGCCACACGAGGCCGACGCACCCGGCCGGGATCTCGATCGAAATCGCAGTCGGCACGGTTTCGACCGCGCCGGCCTTCAGGAGCCGTTCTTCCGACGCGCACAGATCAAGTCCTGCCGCGTCCGGTGTGCCGCGCGAAGGCAGCGTCGCATCCCCGGACAGCCGTTTGACCCGAAGGACGGATTCATTTTCCATTTGTCTACTCACCTCCTCTCCCCCCACAGGGGGGGGAGGACTGAGGTGAGGGGGGC
>Ga0156236_113_pt1 | contig 82110 bp, 50 predicted proteins | sample RifCSPlowO2_12_FD_107883 | JGI IMG/M metagenome (GOLD analysis project Ga0156236, IMG submission 107883) | Candidatus Lindowbacteria bacterium RIFCSPLOWO2_12_FULL_62_27
CGCGGATTCGTGACGGATACGCAGGCCGGCGTCGTGACGCTGTCGCAGCCTGCGGACGGCCACGAGACGGCGGCGATCAATTTCTATGTGAGCTGGCAGGCGACGGCCGACAGTGTGGGGATCGCCAACTACGCGGTGGAGGTCGACAAGAGCACGGCATTCACGACGATGATCTTCACCGACACGGTGGCGGGTGGCGTCACGGCCGACCGTGTGACGGGTCTGTACAACGACACATACTACTGGCGCGTTCGCGCGATCGACGATCTGGGCAACGGCGGCGCCTATTCAGCGGCGCGCGGGTTCGTGACGGACACGCTGGTCGCTGCCGTGACGCTGTCGCAGCCTGCGGACGGGCATGAGACGACGGCAACGACGGTACCGGTCAGTTGGACGGCCGTGACGGACAGCGTCGGGATCGCCAACTACGCGGTGGAGGTCGCCAGGAACACGACGTTCACGACGATGGTCTTCACCGACACGGTGGCGGGCGGCGTCACGGCCGACACCGTCACGGGTCTGTACAACGACACGTACTACTGGCGCGTGCGTGTGATCGACGATCTGGGCAACAGCGGCGTGTATTCGGCGACACGAGGCTTTATGACGGATACGCTGGTCCATGCCGTGACGCTGTCGCAGCCTGCGGACGGCCACGAGACAACGGCAACGACAGTGTCCGTCGGTTGGACGGCCGTGATGGACAGCGTAGGGATCTCCAACTACGCGGTGGAGGTCGCCAAGAACACGACATTCACGACGATGGTCTTCATTGACACCGTGGCGGGTGGCGTCACAGCCGACACCGTCACGGGTCTGTACAACGACACGTACTACTGGCGCGTGCGTGTGATCGACGATCTGGGCAACAGCGGCGTGTATTCGGCGACACGAGGCTTTATGACGGATACGCTGGTCCATGCCGTGACGCTGTCGCAGCCTGCGGACGGCCACGAGACGGCGGCGATCAACCTCTATGTGAGCTGGCAGGCGGCGGCCGACAGCGTTGGGATCGCCAACTACGCGGTGGAGGTCGACAAGAGCACGGCATTCACGACGATGATCTTTGCCGACACGGTGGCGGGCGGCGTCACGTCCGACAGTGTGACGGGCCTGTACAACGACACGTACTACTGGCGCGTTCGCGCGACCGACGATCTGGGCAACAACGGCGCCTATTCGGCGACGCGTGGATTCGTGACGGACACACGGGTCAACGCCGTAACGCTGTCTCAGCCGGCGGACGGCCATGAGACGACGGTCGCGACGGTGCCGGTCAGTTGGACAGCAGTGACGGACAGCGTGGGGATCGCCAACTACGCGGTGGAGGTCGCCAAGAACACGACGTTCACGACGATGGTCTTCACCGACACGGTGGCGGGCGGCGTCACGTCCGACACGGTGACGGGTCTGTACAACGACACGTACTACTGGCGCGTGCGCGCGATCGACGATCTGGGCAACAGCGGCGTCCACTCGGCGACGCGGGGATTTGTGACGGACACGCAGGTCGCCGCCGTGACGTTGTCGCAGCCGGCGGACGGACATGAGACGACAGCGATCGATGTCCGGCTGAGCTGGCAGGCGCCGGCCGACAGCGTGGGGATCGCCAACTACGCGGTGGAGGTGTCGAAGAGCACGTCCTTCACGTCGATGGTGTTCACGGACACGGTGTCAGGCGGCGTTACCGCCGATACCGTTACCGGCCTGTACAACGACACGTATCACTGGCGCGTGCGTGCGATCGACGATCTGGGCAACAGCGGGACGTATTCAAGCGCCCGGGGATTCGTGACGGACACGCAGGTCGCCGCCGTGACGCCGGCACAGCCTGCGGATGGACATGAGACGGCGGTGATCGACATTCAGGTGAGCTGGTCAGCCGTGGCGGACAGTGTTGGGATCGCGAATTACGCCGTGGAGGTATCGAAGAGCACGTCTTTCACGACGATGACGTTCACGGACACGGTCGATGGGGCGCGTGGGAGCGACACGGTGACGGGCCTCTACAACGACACGTACTACTGGCGCGTGCGCGCGATCGATGACCTGGGCAACAGCGGCGCCTATTCCACGGCCCGCGGCCTGATGGTGGACACGGCCGTGCGGAAGGTGACGCTCGCCGACCCGCCGCCGGGGTCGGTGACTGCTGATACCACGCCGACCCTCACTTGGACCGCGATCACGGACAGCGCAGGCGTCGATAGTTTTGCCATCGAAGTTTCAACCACAACCGGATTCACGGCCCTCAGCTTCGCCGACACGGTGGATGGACCGCTCACCAGCGGCGCCGTGACCCCCGGACTTGTCACTGACACCTATTACTGGCGCGTCCGCGCCTTTGACGTGCTGGGCAATGCCGGCGCCTGGTCGGATTCGTTCCGGCTGAGAATCGATACCGTCCAGACATCGATCACCCTGATCGGCCCGGCGGATGGACATGAGACCAATGCGGCCGCGGCACGATTCGTCTGGGCGGGCGCCAACGCAGATACCTACACATGGCAGCTTTCCAAATCGTCCGCGTTTTCAACGCTGGTGGACGCGGTGGCCGGCACCACCGTCACGTCCATGAACCGGCCGATGCCCGATCCGGATACGTTCTATTGGCTGGTCATCGCACAGGGTCTGACGGGGTACGACACATCCGCCGCGCGGGGAATCCTCCTCGACACCAGCGCTGGCCAGCCGGCCCTCCTGCAGCCGGCCGAGGGGCACGAAACGTCGAATGCAACCCCGCAGGTTACCTGGTCCGCCGTTTCGGACAGCGTCGGAATCGACAGCTACGCGCTGGAAGTCTCCAGGAACACGGCGTTCACGGCCATGTCGTTCGCCGACACGGTGGATGGCGGACTCACAAACGACACCCTGACCGGCCTCTACAACGACACGTATTATTGGCGCGTGCGCGTCGTCGACGATCTCGGCAACATCGGCATCCATTCGTCCATCCGTGGGTTTGTCGTCGACACGCACGTAAACACCGTGGCTCTGTCACAGCCGGCCGACGGGCACGAGACGACGAATGTGAGCGTGGGGGTGTCGTGGGCGGCGCTGACAGACAGCGTCGGGATCGATTCGTACGTGATAGAGGCGTCAAAGACGATCGCGTTTACGACGACCGTGTTTGCGGATACGACGGATGGGACAAGTACGGCGGATACAATCACGGGCCTGTACAATGACACGTACTACTGGCGCGTTCACGCGATCGATGATCTCGGCAACGCCGGCGCCGCCTCGGCCCCACGTGGATTTGTGACGGACACGCTCATCGATGCCGTCACGCTCTTGCTGCCGGCCGACGGCCACGAAACCCGCGCCGTCAATTTCCGCCTGAGCTGGAACGCCGTGCCGGACAGCGTCGGGATCGATTCTTACGCGATAGAGGCGTCAAAGACGGGTGCGTTTACGACGACCGTGTTCTCGGATACTACGGATGGGACAAATACGACGGATACCATCACGGGCCTGTACAACGACACGTACTACTGGCGCGTGCGCGCGATCGACGATCTCGGCAACGGCGGGGCCTATTCGGCCGCGCGTGGGTTCCTGATCGACACCGGAGTTTCTCAGGTCACCGTTACGCAGCCCGCGGACGGCCACGAAACCACCGTGTCGAGCCTGGAGGTTGGCTGGGCCGCCATCACGGCGGATTCGTCAGGGATCGACTCCTACGTGCTGGAAGCCTCCAAGTCGAGCGCTTTCGGCGTCGTTATTTTCGCCGATACGGTGGACGGCGTCCGACTGAGCGACACGCTGGCCGGATTGTACAATGACACTTATTTCTGGCGCGTCCGGGCCGTCGACCACCTTGGCAATCTTGGCGCATTCTCGGCGGCGCGGGGATTTGTGACCGACACGCTCGTCGGACAGGTCAGCCTGCTCCTGCCGGCGGACGGCCACGAAACAGCCGTGGCCCAACCGGGTGTGCAGTGGACGGCGCTTCCGGACAGCGTCGGAATCGACTCGTATGCCGTGGAAGTCTCCAAGAGCCTGGCCTTCTCCCCCGTCGTCCTCGCCGATACGCTGGACGGGTCTTCGACGATGGATACTCTGCCGGGTCTCCAGAACGACACGTACTTCTGGCGCGTGCGCGCGATCGACGACCTCGGCAACGCCGGCGCCTACTCGGCCGCCCGCGGGCTGATCCACGACTCGCTGGCCGGCGCCGTCACGCCGGTGTCGCCGGCGGACGGCCATGAAACGACCGCGACGAGCGTGGTGGTGTCATGGAGCGCCCTGAGCGACAGCGTCGGAATCGCCACGTACGCCGTGGAGGCGTCGCGTGGGTCGGCCTTCACATCGCTGGCATTCGCCGAAACCGTCGCCGGCAGCCGAACCAGCGACACGCTGGCCACGCTGTACAACGATACCTACTACTGGCGCGTCCGCGCGACGGACGGACTCGGCAACAACGGCGCGTATTCGGCCGCCCGCGGATTTGTGGTCGACACGGCGGTTGCGGTCGTGACGCTTTCGGCGCCCGCGGACGGCCATGAAACGACTGCGAGCGAAATTCTTCTGCGCTGGGCCTCCGTGTCCGACAGCGTCGGGATCGACAGCTACGCCGTGGAGGCTTCACGAAACGCCGCCTTCACGAACATGGTCTTCACCGACACCGTCGACGTCGCCCTCACGTCCGACACCGTGACCGGGCTGTACAATGACACCTGCTTCTGGCGTGTCCGGGCCATCGACGATCTCAGCAACGCCGGCGCCTACTCGACCACGCACGGATTCGTGACCGACACGATTGTAAATCAGGTGGCGCTCCTGCTGCCGGCCGACGGGCACGAGACATCCACCGTGAATTTCCGCCTGAGCTGGATCGCCGTCTCGGACAGCGTGGGCGTGGACAGTTACGCGCTCGAGATCTCAAAGATCTCGTCGTTCACGCCGATGGCCTACGCGGATACCGTGGACGGCGTGACCATCACCGACACGTTCACGGGTCTGTACAACGACACGTACTTCTGGCGTGTCCGCGCGGTTGACGATCTCGGCAACGGCGGCGTCTACTCGGCCGCGCGTGGTGTGCTGATCGACACGGCCGTGTCGCAGGTGACGGTTGCCGCTCCGGCCGACGGACACGAAACGACGGCGGTCGCGGTCGTGCTGTCCTGGATTGCAGTGGCCTCCGATTCGAGCGGGATCGATTCCTATGTGGTGGAAGTTGCGAAGCAGATCGGATTCGACACGACAGTTTTCGCCGACACGGTGAGGGCGTCCATCCTCGCCGATACGATCACCGGCCTGTATAATGACACCTACCACTGGCGGGTCCGCGTGATTGATCACGTGGGCAATCTCGGCGTGTTCTCAATCACCCGGGGATTCCTGGTTGACACGGCCGTGGCGGCGGTGAGCCTGCTCCTGCCGGCCGACGGGCACGAGACGTCCGCAACCGAGTTCCGCCTGCGCTGGAGCGCCGTGTCGGACAGCGCGGGCGTGGACAGTTACGCGCTCGAGATCTCAAAGAGCACGGCCTTCGCCCCGGTCACCTACGCGGACACCGTGGACGGATCGGCAACCGATGACACCATCACGGGCGTTTCCAACGACACGTACTTCTGGCGCGTGCGCGCGATCGATGACCTCGGCAATGGCGGCGCCTATTCCGCGATCCGAGGGTTCATCGCCGACACCCTCGTCCAGACGGCCGTCGCTCTGGCGCCGGCGGACGGGCATGAGACGACGGCCGGGCAGGTCGTGGTGAGCTGGTCGGCGGTGCCGGACAGCGTCGGGATCGCGAGCTACGCCGTGGAGGCCTCGAAGTCCGCCGCATTCTCGACACTCGCGTTTTCCGACACGGTGGCCGGCGGCCTCACCAGCGATACGGTCACGGGCCTCTCCAATGACACCTATTACTGGCGCGTCCGGGTGACCGACGACCTCGGCAACGGCGGCGCCTATTCGACGGCGCGAGGCTTCGTGGTCGACACAACGGCCGCGCAGGTCAGCGCGCTCGCTCCGGCCAATGGCCACGAGACGACGGCGACCGCGATCGTCCTCTCCTGGTCAGCCGTGCCGGCCGACTCGGTCGGCATCGATTCGTATGCGGTCGAAGCCGCCCGGAACGCCGCATTCACGGCGATGGTCTTCGCCGACACGGTCGATCAGGCGCTCACGGCCGACACGGTGACCGGCCTCTACAACGACATGTACTACTGGCGCGTCCGGGCCGTCGACGGCCTGGGCAACGCCGGCGCGGCGTCCACCCCCAGGGGATTCGTGGTCGATACGCAGGCCGCTCAGGTCAGCCTGTCATTGCCGTCGGACGGCCACGAGACAACCGCGACCTCCTTCCTCGTATCCTGGGCCGCCGTCGCGGACAGCGTCGGGATCGACAGCTACGCCCTCGAAGTCTCCAAGAGCGCCGCCTTCGGATCGATCGCGTATGCGGACACGGTGGGGGGCACGTCCCTCGCCGACACCATCGGGGCGCTGGACAACGACACGTACTTCTGGCGGGTCCGCGCGATCGATGACCTCGGCAACGTGGGCGCCCATTCAGCCGTGCGGGGCTTCCTCGTCGACACGGCCGTCGCGCAGGTTGCGCTCCTCTCGCCGGCCGACGCGCATGAGACGACCGCCGGCGCGCTGACGCTCAGTTGGTCGGCGATCGCGGCGGATTCGGTGGGCGTTGATTCCTATATTGTAGAAGTGGCGAAAACGCCGGCCTTCGCCACGACGATCTTCGCTGACACGGTCGACGGGAGCCTCACGAGCGACGCCGTCACCGGCTTGTACAACGACACGTACTACTGGCGCGTCCGCGCGATCGACGAAGTCGGCAACGCCGGCGTCCATTCCGCCCCGCGGGGCCTCATGACCGACACTCTCGTCCAGACGGTATCCCTCGTCGCGCCGGCCGACGGGCATGAAACCACGGCAACGCCGATCAGCCTCGCATGGGCCGCGCTGTCCGACAGCGTGGGTGTGGACAGTTTCGCCGTCGAGGTCTCCAAGAACGCTTCCTTCACCTCCATCGTCTTTGTCGACACGGTGGACGGCCAGGCGCTGTCGGATACCGTCACCGGACTGTACAACGACACGTACTTCTGGCGGGTGCGCGCCGTGGACGACCTCGGCAACGGCGGCGCCTATTCGGCAACGCGCGGATTCCTGGTTGACACGGCCGTCGCCAAAGTGACGCTGGTCAGCCCGCCGGCCGGGACCCTGACCGGCGATACAACGCCGACCCTTGTGTGGAACGCGGTCACAGACAGCGCGGGCGTCGATTCGTACGCGCTCGAAGTTTCGACGAGCTCTGCGTTCGCCGCGATCACATTCGCCGATACGGTCGACGCCGCGCTCACCGCCGATACGGCCGCGCCCGGGCTCGACTCCAACACCTATCACTGGCGCGTCCGGGCCATCGATGATCTGGGCAACGTCGGCGCGCCCTCCGACTCGCTCCATTTCAGAATCGACACGACGCCAACCCTCGTGACGCTGCTCAGCCCCGCGGCCGGGCACGAAACAAACGCGGTGACCGTCCGCTTCGAGTGGATCGCCACGAGCGTCGACACCTATACGTGGCAGCTCTCCAAGTCGCCTGCCTTCTCGACCATCGTGGATTCGGCGCCCGATACGACGGCGACAACAGTCGTCAGAGTTCTCTCGCACGAGGATACCCTCTACTGGCGCGTCATCGGCCTCGGCATCGGCGGGTCCGACACGACGGCGGCCCGCGGCATTCTGCTCGACACGGGCGTTGCGGTGGCCGTGGCGGCAACGCCCGCCGACGCGCATGAAACCTCCGCGGCGGTTCCGGGCGTCGGCTGGCAGGCACTGGCCGACAGTGTCGGGATCGACTCCTACGCCGTCGAGGTCTCCAAGTCCACCGCCTTTACGAACGTCGTGTTCGCCGACACGGTCGATGGAGTGCGCGTGTCCGACACGATTCCGGGCCTCCACAACGATACGTACTTCTGGCGCGTCCGGGCCATCGATGATCTCGGCAACGCCGGCGCCTACTCCGCCGCCCGCGGGTTCCTCGTTGACACGGTCGTCTCGCAGGTCGCGGCCGTCGCGCCCGCGGACGCGCACGAAACGGCCTCCGGGATGATCACCGTCGGCTGGACCGCGATCGCGGACAGCGTCGGGATTGATTCCTACGCAGTTGAAACCGCCAAGACCTCCGCGTTCGCAACGACCGTGTTTGCCGACACCGTCGACGGCTCGCAGACCGCCGACACCCTCACGGGCCTCTACAACGACACGCACTACTGGCGCGTGCGCGCGATCGACGATCTCGGCAACGCCGGCGCCGCCTCCGCCGCGCGTGGATTCCTCGTCGACACCGCCGTCACGCAGGTCGCGCTGGCCAGTCCCGCGGACGCGCACGAGACGACGGTCACGTCGGTCGTCCTTCAGGTTTCAGCCGTCACCGACAGCGTGGGGATCGATTCGTATGTCTTCGAAGCGTCGAAGACACCGGCGTTCTCGGCGATCGTCCTCGCCGACACCGTCGACGGCGCCGTCACGGCCGACACGATCGCCGGCCTGTACAACGACACGTACTACTGGCGCGCGCGGGCGGTCGACGATCTCGGCAACGCCGGCGCCTATTCAACCGTGCGTGGATTCCTCGTCGACACGGCCGTCGCGCAAGTCGCGCTGGTGGCGCCGGCCGACGGGCATGAGACCGCCAACGCGTCGCCCGTGTTGAGCTGGTCGGCGGTGCCGGACAGTGTGGGGATCGATTCGTATGTGATCGAGGCGTCGAAGACGGGTGTGTTTACGACGACCGTGTTTGCGGATACGACGGATGGGACAAATACGGCGGATACAATCACGGGCTTGTACAATGACACCTATTTCTGGCGCGTGCGCGCGATCGACGACCTCGGTAATGCCGGCGCCTATTCCGCAACCCGCGGATTCCTGATCGACACGCTCGTGTCGCAGGTCTCGCTGCTGCTGCCGGCGGACGGCCACGAAACAACCGCCGCGACGTTCCAGGTCCGGTGGAGCGCCGTGACCGCCGATTCGGCGGGCATCGATTCGTATGCGATTGAGATTTCGCGCACGGCCGCGTTCACGGCCCTCACCCTCGCCGACACACTCGACGCGGCGCTGACGTCGGATACGGCCGCCGGACTCGACAACGACAGCTACTTCTGGCGCGTCCGCGCGATCGACAACCTTGGCAACGCCGGCGCCTACTCCGCCGCGCGCGGATTCGTGGTCGACACGCGGACGGGCCAGCCGGCGCTGGTGGCGCCGGCGGACGCGCACGAGACATCCGCCGGATCGCTCCTCGTCCAGTGGGCGGCGCTCGCCGACAGCGTCGGGATCGACAGCTTCGCGGTGGAGGTGTCCAGGAACACGGCGTTCACGGCCCTCGCCGTTGCCGATACGCTGGCCGGCGACGCCACGACCGACACCCTGGCCGGCCTCTCGAGCGACACCTACTACTGGCGCGTCCGAGCGATCGACGATCTCGGCAACGCCGGCGCTTACTCCGCCGCCCGCGGATTCCTGATCGACACCCTGGCCGCTCAGGTGACGCTCGCGGCGCCGGCCGACGCGCACGAGACGCGCGCCACCACGCTGGTCCTGACGTGGAACGCTGTGGCGGACAGTGTTGGGATTGATTCGTATGTGATCGAGGCGTCAAAGACGGGCGTGTTTACGACGACCGTGTTTGCGGATACGACGGACGGGACAAATACGGCGGATACAATCACGGGCTTGTACAATGACACCTACTTCTGGCGTGTCCGCGCGGTCGACGATCTCGGCAATGCCGGCGCCCATTCCGCGTCGCGCGGGTTCCTGGTCGATACCGCCGTCGACCAAGTCGCGACGATTTCGCCCGCGAACGCGCACGAGACATCCGTGGCGGCTGTCACGGTCCGCTGGTCGGCCCTGACAGCGGATTCCGTCGGTGTGGACTCCTACGCGGTGGAGGTTTCCAGGAATTCGGCTTTCGCTCCTCTGGTGTTCGACGATACGGTCGACGCGGCCTTCGCGTCTGACACGGTCACGGGACTGTACAACGATACTTACTTCTGGCGCGTCCACGCCGTGGACCATCTCGGCAACGGCGGCGCATACTCCGCGACGGCCGGATTCCTCGTCGACACCGCCGCAGCCAGGGTCTCGCTGGTCAGCCCGGCGACCGGATCGGTGACCTCCGACACGACGCCCGCCTTTACCTGGAACACGGTCGCGGACAGCGTCGGGGTCGACAGTTACGTCATTGAGGTTTCCGCCGGCCCCGCGTTCGCCACGATCGCCTATGCCGACACGGAAGACGGAGCCGCAGGCGCCGACACGGTCACGCCAGGACTCAACCCGGGACTCTATTATTGGCGTGTCTCCACGGTCGACGACCTGGGCAACCGCAGCGTTCCGTCGGACTCCTTCACGCTCCTCGTCGACACCGCCCTGCCCGTCATCGCGCTCTTGAAGCCGTCTTCCGGCCACGAAACCAACACGCCGGCGATCCTGTTCGAGTGGATGGGTGACAACGCTGAAACCTATACGTGGCAACTGTCCAACACCATCGGCTTTTCGGCCGTCCTCGATTCCGTGGTCGACACGATCGGCACATCCGTCGTGCGGACGTTGCCGGCGCAGGACACGTTCTACTGGCGCGTGATCGCAAAGAGCATCGTCGGCCTGGTCGATACCTCGACCGTGCGCGGGTTCGTTCTCGATACATCCGTGGCCCAGATCGCATCAAGCCTGCCGGCGGATGGGCATGAGACGTCCAACGCCGCACCGCGGGTCTCCTGGCTGGCCGTGTCGGACAGCGTTGGCATCGATTCCTACGCGATCGAGGCCTCCAAGACCGCCGCGTTCGCCGCGATTGTGTTCGCCGACACAATCGACGGCGCCCTCACGGCCGACACGATCACCGGATTGCACAACGACACGTACTTCTGGCGCGCCCGCGCGATCGACGACCTCGGCAACGGCGGCGCCTACTCCGCCGCCCGCGGATTTGTGCTCGATACCTTCACGGCGGCAGTCTCGGCAACGGCGCCGGCCGACGCGCATGAGACGTCCAACGCAACGCCGACGGTCTCGTGGCTGGCCGTGCCGGACAGCGTGGGCATCGATTCCTACGCGATCGAGGCCTCCAAGACGGCCGCGTTCGCCGTGCTCGTGTTCGCCGACACGATCGACGGCGCCCTCACGTCCGGCACGATCACGGGACTGCACAACGATACGTACTTCTGGCGCGTCCGCGCGATCGATGACCTCGGCAACGCCGGCGCCCACTCGCAGGCCCGCGCCTTCCTCGTCGACGACACGGCCGCCAAGGTCTCGCTCGCGTCGCCCGCCTCCGGGACGATCACCGGCGACACGACGCCGTCGCTCGCTTGGACGGCGGTGACCGACAGCGTCGGCATCGACTCCTACGCGCTCGAACTCTCCGCCGGCCCCGCCTTCTCGACCCTCGCCTTCGCCGACACGGTCGATGGCGCGCGCACGTCCGATACGGTCCTGCCGGGCCTCCCGATGGATACCTACTTCTGGCGCGTGCGTGCGATCGACGATCTCGGTAATCGCGGGCCTGCGTCCGACTCATTCGTCATCCGCGTCGACACTTCGCCCACGCTCGTGACGCTCGTCCGCCCGGCCGCCGGACATGAGACGCGCGCGGCCACGGTGCGATTCGAGTGGACCGCCCTCAATGCCGACACCTATACCTGGCAGCTCTCTCGCACGGCCGCCTTTACGGCGCTCGCCGATTTCGTCACCGACACCACCGACACGTTCCTCGTCCGGACCCTGCCGGGAGAGGACACGTTCTTCTGGCGCGTGATCGGCCTTGGGGTTGGCGGGTACGACACCGCGTCGGCCCGCGGACTCCTGCTCGACACTTCGACCCGCCAAGTCACGCTCCTCGCGCCGGGCGACGGCCATGAGACCTTCAACGCCCTCGTGGTCGCAAGCTGGACCGCTCCGGCCGACAGCGTCGGCATCGACACCTACGCGCTTGAGGTTTCCAGAAGCCAGGCCTTCTCGCCGCTGACGTTCACCGACACGGTCGACGCGTCGATGACTTCCGCCACGCTGCTCGGCCTCTATAACGATACCTACTACTGGCGCGTGCGGGCGATCGACCTCCTCGGCAACGAGGGCGCATTCTCGGCCGCACGCAAGATCGTGACGCTCGACACCTCCGCCGGGCGCGTCCGCCTCTCCACACCGGCCGCCCAGCCCGCGGACATGACCGCGCAGGACCTCGACACGCGCGCCATCGCGGTATTCGCCGTGGGCGTCGACACCAAGGAAGCCGTCTTCATCAGCCGTGTCCGCGTGACGCACCAGGGCGCCATGCCGGCGGCCCGGATCGAGCAGGCCTTCCTCTACCGCGACGCGGGACCGGCGCCGGCCGCGCTGGACGCGCAGGACACGCTGTTCGCGTCGGGAACATTCTCCGGCGATGCCGCCGATCTTTCCGGCGCGCCCTTCAAGATCGCCGCGGGCGAAACCGAATCGCTTCTCCTCGTCTACCGTTTCGCCGCCGGCCTCGCCGAAGGCGACACGTTCCTCGCGCAGATCGCCGCAAACGCCGATCTGACCGGCGCCGGCCTCGTGTCCAACTCGGCGCCGCAGATTACCGGCGCGCCGCTCGCCTCCGGCGTCTTCACGGTCCGCGCCCGATATCCGGCGGTCGTGTCCGTCAATCCGCCCAACGGCGCCTTCTTCCTGCCGCCGCAGGACGAAACCGGGATCCTGCCCCTGCGCGTCAGGTTCAACGTCCCGGTCGATCCCGCCAGCGTGACGACTTCGACGGTCCGCCTCCTCGACGCCAACGGCATCAGCCGGACCGACTCCGTCTTCTTCGAGGACAGCCGGACGGTGCGGATCACGGCCGTGTACGCGGACACCGAATGGCCCTACGGCGCTGACTTCTCGATTCGCGTCAGCACCTCCGTCAAGGACGAGGACGCGCCGGCCGACTCGGTCCAGACCGAGTTTGTATCGACCTTCCAGACGCTGCAGAAGGCCGAGGCCGAGCAGATCGTGGTGTCCTCCGACAGCAAGGCGACCCTGAAGATCGATTCGGGAGACATCGACCCGTCCGTCAAGGGCATCGTGGTGACGGTCGTCATCCCGACTTCGGACGACACCGTCCTCGGCCGGGCCCTCAACGCCGTCAAGTCCAACCCTTATCTTGAAATGCTGCCCGAGGAATTCGCGATTTACGATTACAAGATCCGCAAGCGCGACACCAACGACACGCGGGCGCTCGTGAAGCTCTCCGAATCCGAATTCCGCAATCCCGTCGACGTCGTCATGACCGTCCGGAAGCCCACCGCCTACCTCGAGGTCAAGGGCACACCGCTCAGCTTCCGGCATCTGAAACTCGCGCATTACAACGAGGAGTCCGGGCTCTGGGAAGTCATCGAAGGCGCGACCCTCGAGGACCACGGAAACACCGTCGCGATCAAGGGGCCGACCAAGACCTTCTCCCTCTTCGGCGTCTTCTTCGCTTTCGCGCCGACCTCCGTGGGAGAAACCTTCAAGTCGTTCCCGAACCCGGCCGATCCGTTTACTACCTACACCAACGCGGCCGGCCAGTCCTGGCAGGGATTCCAGTTCGGGTGGAACATGCCGAAGGCCGGCGTCGTCACGATCCGCATCTTCGACTTCGCCGGCCAGGAGGTCCGCACGATCGGGCCGACCGCCTACGCGGCCGGCAACCTGTTCGGCGACAACGCGACGCTGGCCGCGCGCGTGTGGGACGGCCGCAACGGCCGCGGCCAGGTGGTGCTCAATGGCGCTTACTTCGTGTTCGTGGAAATCCGCTACAACGACGGCACCGTCGAGCGGGCCACGGACAGAATCGCGGTGGTGAAATGAGTAGCTCGATGCGGTTCCGCCGGATCCTGATCGCGGCCCTCGGTCTCGGCCTCGCCGTCCTCTCCGTCCGCCCGCCCGTTGCGCTGGCCGGTGCCCAGTCCGGCGGCGTGGTCGATCCCAGCGCGGTCCTCGGATTCGGCACGCGCGCCGGCGCCATGGGCAACGCCTTCGTCGCGCTCGGGGACGACGCCACGGCTGTCTTCTGGAACCCCGCCGCGCTCGATCTCAGCCGCCGCAAGGAAATCTTCGGCCAGTACTCGCAGGCATTCTTCGACAAATCATCCTACAACCTCGTCGCCTACAAGCATCCGCTCGGGCGCTTTGGCACCGTCGGCGGAGGCCTCATCATCGAGGGCGTCCAGGACCTGACCCGGCGCGACGTCAACGCGGCCAACATCGGAAACTTCAACGTCAACAAGACCAATCTCATGTTCAGCTATGGCAAAGAAGTGGTCGAAGGCTTCTATCTCGGCTCGACCCTCCGCGTCCTCCGCCAGCAGATCGCCGAGTTCTCCGGCACAGGCGTCGGCCTCGACGTCGGAACGCTCTACCGCTTCACCAACCGCTACGTCGAATACAGCCGCGCGTATCTCCGGCTCGCGCGCGAGCAGATCCGCCAGGACGCCGAACGCGAGTTCTCGCTCGGCCGGCGCGCAAACGAGAGCGGCCACTCCAACGGCCACGCGATGGCCGAGTTCCTCAAGACCCACGGTCAGAACGGCGCACTGCGCGATCTGCGCCTGTGGTTCGACGAGGGCGTCAAACTTTACGACGCCGGTCGCATCAAGGACGCCGTGCCCTTCTTCGAGGCTGTCATTCGCAACGCGCGCGCCAACCTCCTGACCGACCGGCTCGCGCTCGGACTCAATATTCAAAACCTCCTGCGGCCGTCCCTCAAGCTCAAGAGCACGGCCGACCGCGTGCCGACCATCTTCAAGTTCGGCAGCGCCTACCGGATCGCCGACTGGTTCAACCTTGCGCTCGATCTCGACGTGCCGTCCAAAGGCGACCACCGCGTCCACTTCGGCGCCGAATGGAAACCCATCGAGTGGCTCGCGGTCCGCGCCGGGCTTGACCACAAGGACCCGACCTTCGGGTTCGGGTTCCGGTACCAGGACCTCAAGATCGACTACTCCTTCACGCCGTCCGACGACCTCGACAACGACTTCCAGCGCGTCGGCATCTCGTACGAGTTCGGCAAATCTCACGGCGATGTCGCGGTTGAGCGCATCCAGCGCGGCCTCACGCTCCAGTCACGCAGGGAATACTCGTCCGCCAGGCAGGAATGGGAAAGCGCGCAGAAACTCCAGCCGACCAATCCGCTGCCCCGCCGATACATCCAGGAGACCGAAGAGGCCTATCGCAAGAACGTCACCGAACCGTGGTCGGCCGCCGAACGGCTCGTCGCCGCGGGCCGGCTCTCGGAGGCGCATCCGATCCTGCAGGCCATCCTCACGTTCGACCCGGCATTCGATCCGGCCCTCAAGGCGATGGGGTCCCTCAAGGCTGCCGTTCCGGCCTACGCCGAGTCCCACTTCAACGCCGGCTACCTGAAATATCTCCAGAACGATTATGTCTCCGCCCTCGAAGAGATGACCCACGTCCTCTTCTTCGTGCCCGAGCACGCCTCCGCCCGGCAGTATCGCGACGCCGCTCGAAAACGCTCGGACGAGGAGGCCGGCCGCGCGGCCACGCGCGAACTCTTTGACGACGCCGTCCGGTCGTACCGCGCCGGCCGCTGGCCCGACGCGCTCTCGCGATTCCAGGCGGTCCTCCGCCGCGATCCGACCCACGCCTCGGCCGGCGGATTCCTCGACCAGATCGCGCAGTTCCAGGCCGCGGACTTCAGCCCCGAGGAGAGAAAACTCGAATCGGACCGATTCTTCCGAATCGCACAGGCCGACTTCCTCGACGATCACACCATCGAAGCCGAACAGGCCGTGTCCAACAGCCTCTCCCTCTGGCCGGACAACGCCGACGCGCAGAATCTCCTCACGCGCATCGAGGCCATGCAGAACCGCATTCTCCTCGGCGCGCTCCAGGCCGCGGACGAGCGCATGGACAGAGGCGACATCGACGCGGCCGTCGCCGGATGGCGGCGGGTCCTCGACAAGTCCCCGCGCAATTTCGACGCCATGCGCAGGCTCGAACGGCACGTGGACGACATCCGCGCGTTCGTCGAGGCCAGTCTCCGCCTCGCCGAACGGCTCGAAAAGGACGGCGCGCTGGTCGACGCGCTCAAGCTCTACAACCGCGTCCTCGCGGTCGATCCCTTCAACGCCGCCGCGGCAGAGCGGCGCGCCGCGGTCCGGCCGGCGATCCTCTCCAAACTCGAGAGGATCTATCAGGACGCCGAGTCGCTCTACCGCTCGGGAGAGCTTGAAAGGTCCATGGCCCTCCTCTCCGACCTCATGGCCATTGACCCCGATTTGACACAGGCGCGGGACCTCAAGGAGATCGCACGCGAGAAATTCGAGCTCAACGTCTCGCTCGTGCGCGTCAAGCGCCTCTACAACGAGGGCCTCGAATTTTTCCGCCAGCGCAACTACGAGCAGGCCGTCGCCACATGGCGGCAGATCGTCGCCCAGCCGACCGACCTGCCCGAGGTCCGGGACCTCGCGCAGGAGGCCGCCGCGCGGATCGCCGAGGCTGTCCGCGAGGCCGAACGCGAGCGCGCCGCGTCCTTCTACGACGAATATCTCCGCCGCGGCGACGCCTTCCTCGCCGAGGGCCGGGATGTCGAGGCGCTGGAGGCGTTCAAGTCCGCTCAGGAGCTTCAGCCCGAAAATGTCAGCATCCAGTGGCGGATCGCGACGGCCAAAAAATCCGTCGAGGATCGCCTCGCCGCATGGGTCCGCCAGGGAACGGAGGCCTTCGAACTCGGGCGACTCGACGACGCCGAGTCCCTCTTCCGCGCCGCCGTCCATGTCGATCCGGACCGCGCCGACGCCCTCGCGGGCATCGATCGCGTTCTGGCGGCGCGCAGCGCGGCCGCGGCGGCCGCGGCGCCCCCGGCGCCGGCCGAGGAACCCGCCGCGCCGGTCGAGACGCGCGAGACTCCGAAACCGCCCGACACCCGCGACCGCATCGACCGCATCCTCGCGCGCGCGGCGGACCTCCGCCGCAAGGCCGCGGCCGTCGAGCAGAGCCGGCCGGACCTCGCGCTCAGCAGAGCCAAAAACGCGCTCGAGGCCTGCCGCGAAGCCCTCCGGATCGACGCGGCAAACGAAGTCGCCCGGCAGGTGCAGTCGGCCGTCACCGCCGACATCGCGCGGCTCCAGAAGGTCCTCAAGGAGAAAAACGCGGCTGACATCCAGAAGTTCCTCTACTCCGGCATGGGCCACTACCGCGCCGGCCGGCTCAACGAAGCCATCGCCGACTGGAACCGCGTCCTGTCCCTCGACGCGGACCACGCGCAGGCCCGCGAGTACATCCGCCGCGCCGAGAAAAAACTCGAATTGTTGAACGCCCCCGAAGCGCCGTGATAGGCTCTGATCCAGGAGGTGCGACGACGCCATGCGGCTGCCTTTGAAGGCGAAATTCAGCGGGTTGGTCCTCGGCCTGGTCATGGTCATCCTCGTCTCCATCTGGACCCTCAGCGTCTATGAGCAGTCCAAGATGGAGCGATCGATCGCCGAACAGCAGCGGTCCACCATGCGGGACGAACTCACCAAACGCGCAACCAATATCCTCGCGTTTCTGTCCGCTAACAGCGAGGCCCTCGCTATCGGCGATTACCTCACGGTCGACGCCTTCGTCCGTGATCTCTCCACGAGCCCCGACATACGGTTTATCCATATCGTCAAGGACGGCCGGCTGATCGTCCCGCTTCAGGACGGCGCGCCGCCCCGGTATCAATTGCCGCGCGGCGTCAAGCCGGCCGGCGGCGCCATGCACTTCGAAATGGTCGATGGCGCCGGCGTCGATTCCGAGCCGCTCATCATCGTGTCCGGACCCATCGTCGACAAAACCATCCGGCGCCGTGTCGCGGAGGCCTACGTCGGCATTTCGAGACTGCCCGTGCGCGACGCCATCGAGTCGGCCCAGGCGCGCGTCAAGGAGTCCGGCCGGATCGCCCGGTACGAGTTCACCTTCGCCACCCTCCTCTTTGCGATCCTCGGCGTGGTCGGGTCCGTCATCCTGGTCGCATTTGTCCTGCGGCCGATCAACATCCTCACCCGCGGCGCCAAAATCATCGGCCAGGGGAATCTCAACCACGAGGTCGTCGTGCGGACCAATGATGAAATCGGCGACCTCGCGCATACCTTCAACGTCATGACTCGCAACCTTCGCGAGGATCAAGTCAAGCTCATCGAAAAACAAAAGCTCGAACAGGAAATAAAAATCGCCATGCAGATCCAGCAGACCCTCCTCCCCAAGTCGCTCCCCAACGCGCCCGGATACAGTTTCGGCGCCGTCTACGGCGGCGCCCGCGAGGTCAGCGGCGACTATTACGACTTCCTGGATATCCGGTCCAACGGCCGGCCACGCATCGGTGTCGTGGTCGCCGACGTCGCCGGCAAAGGCATCCCCGGCGCTTTCATGATGGCCGTTACGCGCAGCATCCTCCGCGCGCAGGCGCCCGTCTCTGATTCCCCCGCGCAGGTCCTCAAACTGACCAACGGCATCCTTCAGCCCGACCTGAAAAAGGGAATGTTTGTCAGCATGGTCTACGGAATCCTGGACGTTCAATCCGGTCACATGGAATTGAGCAGCGCGGGGCATTGCCCGTCCCTCGTGTACCGCGCCGGCTCCGGCTCGGTCGAGACGGTGCGCTGCAAGGGCATCGCGCTGGGGATCGGCGCTGCGCAGTTGTTCGAGCGGCGCATTGAATCCAAGACGGTGCCGCTGGCGCCCGGCGACATTTTTTTTCAGTACACAGACGGCATTCAACATGCTATGAATATAGAGGAGAACCGTTTTGGGATGGACCGGCTCATGGCCTGTCTTCGCGAGTTCAACCCGGGAGACGCCCAGTCCCTGGTGGCCCGCATCCTTGAGCGGATCAACTCATTTACGGCCGGATTTCCGCAGTTCGACGATATCACCATGGTCGCCATCAAGCGGGACCGGGCATAGGAGCGAGGTGTAAACATGGAATTCAAAGTGGAGGTCGGGCCGGCGTCCTGGAAGCCGGACATCACCGTCATCAAACTCTTTGGATCCGTCGACGCCCAGACCGCGCCGCTGTTTGAAAAAGAGGCGATGGCGGCGGTCGGCAAGGGCAAGAAAAAGGTTTTGGTGGATTGCGCCGGTCTCGATTTCATTTCCAGCGCGGGCATCGGCGTCTTTATGGTGATCCTGAGCGAAGTCGAGGCCGAGGGATTCCTCAGGGTGATGAATCTTTCCGACGAGGTCTACGAATCGTTTGAAATTCTGGGAATCAACGAGGTCATGGAGATCTACAAGGATGAAAAAGACGCCCGGCGCGCCATCGCCTGAGCGGCGGGTCGCCATCTCCATCCAGCTCGTCGCCGACTTCAAGAGTCTCCTGAAGATCCGCCGCGCCGTCATGGCCCAGGCCACCATCATTGGCGCGCGGCGGTCGATCATCTACCGGATCATCCTGGCCGTCGAGGAGGCTTGCTCCAACATCATCCGCCATGCCTACCGGAAACATGAACCCAAAACCATCTGCGTCGACATCGAGGCCACGCCGCAAAAAATGAATATCGTCATCCGCGACGTCGGCAAGGCATTCGATTTTCAGAAATATCCCGCGCGCGCGGTCGCGCAAAACGCCATCCGGCGCCGTTCCAAGGGCGGATACGGCATCCACCTGATTAAATCCCTCGTCGACAACTACGAGTACATCCGCAGCGACAACGGCGAAAACCATCTGAGGCTCGTCAAACGCCTCCGCAATTGACCGGGACCGTTCCGGCAGGATCGTCGGCGTCCCACGAAGATCGCCAGGCGCGGCTCGATGTCCGGTTCCTGCGTGAAATGGCGGCGCAGATTAAAAACAAGACCAGCCTCCATGAACTCTTCGAAACGTTCCTCCTCACGCTCATGGGCCGGTTTCAGTTCCTCCGCGCCGCCATCTATCTGCCGGCGGCCGAGCCCTCGCGGTTCCGCATGTTTTTGTCCAAAGGCGCCGTCCCGACGGGCGGGCTTCCCGATCTCATCCGCATCGAGGATCTGCCGGACGAAACGCCCCTCCTGAAACTCGTGGACCTCCCCGTCCTCGATCCCGGCGGCGTCTTCTCCCGCGCCCAATTCTCATGCGCTCGGGTCATCGCCTGGACGCCCGAACCCGGCCGGCCCCTCCGCCGGCAGGGAATCCTCCTGCTTGGATCGCCTCGACCCGTGCGTTTCACGGCGGCCGGAAAACTTTTCCTGGAATTGATCTGCGGTCAGGTCACTCAGGTGCTCGCCGGCAGTCTTGGCGGGATCCTCGAACGCATTCAGGATTTGGAGCGGCGCAGCGACCTCGTGCGCGACAGGGGACAACAATCTGCGCCACAGCGGCGGCGCGGCATTTCCCGCGAGGATATTCTCCATTCACAAAACCTCCAGACGCTCCAGGATATCGCGTTCCGATTCAAGGGCGGCGTCAGCCTCCAGGAATTGTTCAGCACCTATCTTTTGACCCTCATGGGCCGCCTCCGGCTCAAACGCGCGGCCATCTACGCCTCGACCATGCCTGCCAGCCGGTTTATCCGGTTGCTCGTCAAAGGCCGCTCGGGACGGCGGGACTTGCCGGAGACGGTGACGATCGATGAGATTCCGGGGAATCTTGTCTGGGGATCCCTGCGGGACTATCCCGCGTTGAACCCCGGAAACGTTTTCGGCCGGGAAGGCCTGTCGCTCGTGTGGGTCCTCTCAAGAGACGCGCCGCCGGAAGACGCGCCCTCGGACCTGCATCCGGACGCCATGGTGTTCATGGGCGCTGACGGAGATATCCAGCTCACGCCGGCCAACGTCAAGTTCATCGAAATTCTCAATCAGCAGATTGTCGGTATATTGAAACTGCTCGACAGCGTCGCCTCAGGTCACGCGGCCCCTGGACGCGAAAGCCGCGCGGGACTTCTGGACTGGGACAGCAATCTCTCCGTCCTCGTGCGCGAGGGCGTCGACGACCTCGGGTTCCTCCAGGAGGCCGGCATTCGGCACAGGATTTTTTATCGCCCGGCCCACAAGGTCGGCGGGGACTTTTACGACGTCTTCCCGCTCGACGGAGGCCGCATCGCCGTCGTGCTCGCGGACGTCGTCGGACACGGCATTTCGGCCGCCATGTGGACTCAGGCCATTCGGGACCACCTCCGGCACATGGTCGCCTCCGACGCCGGCCCCGCCGCCTCCGAACCCGCCGCAGTTCTGCGGGCGCTGAACGGCGTTCTGGCCGGACATGAGAAAAGCGAGATCCCTGTTTCCGTCTGCTATGGGATCATGGACCCGGCCCGATCGACGTTCACGTATGCTTCCGCCGGCATTCACTTCCCAATGCTCTTTCGCGCGCGCGCCGACGCCGTGATCGAACTGCCGGCCGGCGGGCTCTTCCTCGGGTGCCTGCCCGACATCCAGTTCTCGCAGGAAACGCTTCACATTGAGCGCGGCGACCTCCTCGTCCTGTACACGGACGGCCTGCATCACCTCACAACCGATGCTTGGCGGACGGAGGCCCGCGAGTCCATCGGAAGAAATGCCGCGGATCCGGAGAAAATACTGGATGAAGTATTGAAGCTGACTGCGCTGTCCGGCGAGGAGCCGGAATCGCCCGCCGACGACAGGACCGCCCTCCTCTTCCTTGCGGACTTCCCGGGCGTACCCGATGGATTCCGGCGGCGGCTGGTCATGCCGGCGGATGTCCGCCATCTGCCGGCGCTTCGAAGCTTCATCGCCAGCCTCCTCGGCGCGTGTGGAAATATTTCGAGAGATGAGGCCTTCGCCATCTCCTTTACGTCGGAAGACGTCGTTCTCAACGCCATTCAGCACGGGTATAAGGGCCGCGCGCAAGGTGTCATTGCGTTTGAAGCACGCATGGCGAGGGATCACCTCGAGTTTGAGGTGTCCGACCTGGGCCGCGGCTTTGAGTTCGATCCGGGCCGCATCCCCAAATTTGTCGACGACACGGATCTCTACCGGCCCAACGGCCGCGGGCTGTATATGATGTTCCAGTTGATGGACGAGGTCAAAGTCGACAGCAAGCCGGGACTCGGCACGACCGTGCGCATGGTCAAGTACTTCAAAGGCGCCCGCTGATGGCGTTCGAATTTCAGGAAATCTCCCCCACGGCCGGCGTCCTCCGCACCGGCGTGGATGTCCGGCCGGAAAATATCGAAGGATACCGGAAAAAATTATACGAACTGTGCGAGCGGAAAAATTTTACGCTCTATCTCGACATGGCCGGCGCCGAACACCTCTCGTCCTGGGCCATCGGCGTCACGGCGCTCGCGGCCCAGAAAATCAGGCAAAACGGAGGAAATCTCAAAATGTACGGCGCCGGCGATAACCTCAAACGCATCCTCAAATACTCGCGCCTCGACATGATCATCGAGGCCTCCTCCGACCCGCCCCCGGCTCAGTAATCCACCGCCTCCCGGATTTTGATATACGGCAGAATCGCCCGCACCGTCTTCTCCGGGCCGCAGATCAGCGGCTCCGCCGGCCGCTGCCCTGCCAGAAGCGGCGCCCAGTCGCATGGACCGCCGGACAGCGTGAGGAGTTGTCCGCCCCCGCGCATCACCAGCGCCGCGCCGCCCGCGATGTCCCACAGGTGCGGCCGGCCCAGAAGCGCCGCGTCGGCAGCGCCGGCCGCGACAAACGCCATGTGCGCCGCCAAACTCCCCATCGAGCGCGTTTTCCCGGGAAAGTTGATCTGATATTTCCGGTGCGAGTTCGAGGGAACCATCAGGCATGACTCGCTGTCGAACTGGTCCATGCCTTGGCGCAGCCGCACGGGTTTGTTGTTGAGAAAAACGCCGGATTCGTCGCCCCAGTACATCTCGTTGATCGCCGGCATGCTCAGGATGCCCACCTCCGGCAAGCCCTTCAAAACAACACCGACCGAAATCACCCAGATCGGCAACCCGGCCGCAAACGCCGACGTGCCGTCGATCGGGTCGATCGCCCACAGCGTTTCATCCGTCGAGCCCGCCGACGGCGTGGCGGATGGCCCGGGCAAATCTCTGAACAGTCCCTTGACCGTCTGTTTCTTCGGCAGTCCGCCGAGGCGCGCGATTAGATCATTGGGAGGGACTGCCGATGCATCCGCCGCCGCGCCCTCTGTAAACCCCGTCTCCTCGCCCAAGATCCGCTCCGCCGGAAACACCTCCCGGATCCGCTGCTTCACGAACTCCTCGATCTCTGCGTCTGCGTCCGTCACGATCCCCTCGTTGCCCTTCCGGCGGCCCTCCGTGCGCTTGAAATGCCGCATCGCAATCTCCGCCGCTTTCCGCGTGAACGCCTTCGCCAGGTCCAGTCTCACGGCCCGCCACCCCCCTTCTCTATCTGAAGCAACTTCCAGTGCAGAAAAATCAGGTAAACAAAAAAGATGACCCAGAACACAAAGTAGGCCGCCGCAAAATATCCTTCATTCATCGTACCCGGTCCTCCAGCAGGCACACTCCCGATCGGAGCTGCCACAGAGTGAAAAACAGAACGGTCAACGCCGCCATCGACCATCGCAGCGGCAAGCCGAACGCGGCGGCCAGTTCAATCCGCGGCGGATGAAATTGCGCCTCGGGCCGCCAGAAATACACCGATGCCAGCACGACCGGAATCTCGACCGCGGCCAGAATCGAGTAGACCGCGATCACCCGGTCGCGCACCGGCGGGCGATCCATCGTCGCGCGCACAAGCAGGCACACGGCGTACGTCGCCCACAAAATCAAAAACGTCGTCAGCCGCGGCTCCCACCGCCACCACACGCCCCACACGGGTTTCGCCCACATCGGCCCGCTCACGATCACAAACGTGCAAAACAAAAAACCAACCTCGATCGCCGCATAGCACCGCGCCGCCCGCCCCGGTTTCCCCTCCGCCACCAGATACCCCATCCCATACCCCGCCGCGATCATGAACGCCAGAAACGCGGTCCATGCCGAACCGACGTGAAAATAAAATATCTTTTGCGCCATCGCCCCCGCTTCCGCTTGGGCCGGCGGCGCCGAATGGATGAACCACAGCGACGTCAATACGAGAACGGCCGCGGTCATCCACACGACGGCGACCGGTTTCATGCCCGCAGCGCCGCGCCCAGCCGCTCACGGAGAACGCCGTAAATCACGTCCCGCGCCGCGTTCGCCTCGTCGTCCGACAGCGTCCGGTCCGGAGATTGAAAGATGAACGTGAGACCGATGGCGTACATCCCGGGGGCCACGCCCTTGCCGCGATACAGATCAAACACCTCGTACCGGCTCAGATTCGTCGCCTTCGTCGAATCGATCGCCTCGTACACCTGCCCGGCCGTGACCTCGTCCCGGACCAGAAGCGACAAGTCACGGCGGATGGCCGGAAATCTGGGAATCGCCCGGTGGCGCGGGCGCACCGCGGGAAACGCGAGAAGCCGCGAGAGGCTCAGTTCCGCCAGATACGTCTCCGCCGGAAGATCCATGGACTGCGCGATCCCGGCCTCCATCCGGCCTGCGCATCCGATGGAGGTTCCGTCGATCAGGACGGCGCACGATTCCGCGTCGGCGAATCCGCCGACCGCCGCCGGAACAAATCCGATGGACTTGATCTCACGCCCGCTCTGCCCGACCAGCGTCTCCAGGATTCCTTTGAGATCAAAAAAATCCGCCGCGTGGGAATGTTTCGAGAAATGGACCGGGGCCGTTGGACCCGCCACGGCCACCGCCAGACGAATCTCCTCGGCGGGAGGATCGCCCGGAAGAAAAATCGGGCCGGCCTCGAAAAACCGAAGCGCTTCTGTCGTCCCCCGCCGCGCATTCAGCGATGCCGCCGTGGCCAGATGGGGCAGAAGCGTCGGCCGAAGATGCGACGCGGCCCGGCTCAATGGATTTTCCAGCGGAACGGCCTCCGCCGGATTGACATGGAAGACGCTCAGCGCCTCCGCCGAGACGAAGCTCATCGATACGGTCTCGACAAGACCCGCGGACAGCGCCGCCTGCCGGATACGCGACAGCGCCGTTTCGCGCTCTGGCAGCGCGCTCGCCGCCCAAACCTTGGGCCGGCGCGCCGGAATCCGGTCGAGTCCGCACAGGCGCGCCACTTCCTCTATCAGGTCCTCCTCCAGGACCAGGTCCGGACGGAAACTTGGCGGGGTCACCACCCACCGCTCGCGGCCAAGGCTCCGGACGCCGCACCCCAGTCGAGCCAGTACCCGGCTGACTTCGATGCCGGCATACCTGATCCCCAGCACCCGCTCGATCGCATCGCCCGAAAGCGGGATCGGCGCCGCTTCGCCGATCTTCCCGCCAACTCTCTCGATCCCGGTCAGCCGGCCCCCGGCAAGCTCCCCGATCAGTTCGATCGCCCGAAAGAAAACGGGATCCAGCCCCGCCGGATCGACATGGCGCTCAAATCGGATCGAGCTTTCGGTGGCGATTCCAAGCCGCCGGCCGGTCCGCCGGACCGTTCCCGGCTCGAACCACGCGCACTCGAGAAATACCGTACGCGTGCCTTCGCCGACGGCCGTGTCCGACCCGCCGATCACCCCGGCCAGTGCGACCGGGCGATCTCCCGACGCGATCACCAAATCCCCGCTGACCTCGTAAGTCTTTCCGTCCAGCGCCGCAAGTTTCTCGCCGGATCGGGCCCGGCGTACATGGACGCCGCCGGATAGCCGGTCCGCATCGAACGCGTGCAGCGGCTGGCCAAATTCGGCCAGCAGGAGGTTCGTGATGTCCACCACGTTGTTCAATACCGCGTAGCCGGAAAGACGCAGTTTTTTCGCCATGGCGGCCGGCGACGCGCCGATCCGAACGCCCTCGATCCGCGCGCCAAGATACCGCCGGCATCCGCAGGCCCGGTCGATTCGCACCGCGCCCTTCATGGACGCCCCCCGCGATTCCATCCGAACGGCCCTCGTCGGACTGACCTTGCGGCCAAACGCCGCCCCCAGCTCCCGCGCAAGACCTCGCACCGACAAAAGATCCCCCCGGTTGGCGGTTTGCTCGACGTCCAGCACGCGCTCGCCCTCCAGTTCCTCTTCGCCCGCCACCTCGATCCCGATCTCAGGCAACCGCTTCGCAAGGGTTCGGCGGTCGGAGGCGGTCAGCCGCACATGTTCCTCCAACCAGGAGAGAAGCACTTTCATAAGGACAGTGCCTGCAAAAACCGGATGTCGTTTTCGTAAAACAACCGGATGTCATCGATCGCGTACCGCAACATCGTGATGCGCTCCACGCCCATGCCAAACGCCAGTCCCGTCACGCGCCGCGAATCATACCTCACGGACCGGAACACGTTCGGATGCACCATCCCGGCGCCCAGAATCTCCAGCCACCCGGTCGACTTGCACGTCCTGCAGGACCGGGAGTGCATGCCGCCTCCGCAGATCACGCAGGACACATCCACCTCCAGCGACGGCTCCGTGAACGGAAAAAAAGACGGCCGAAACCGCAGACGCACCCCTTCGCCGAAAATCGATTTCGCAAAATACTCCAGCAGGCCCTTCAGGTCGCTCAGCGTCACGCCCGCGTCCACCCACAGACCCTCCACCTGATGAAACATCGGCGTGTGCGACACATCATCATCCCGCCGGTAGACCCGCCCGGGCGCAATCACCCGCACGGGCGGCTTCTGCTTCTCCATCACGCGAATCTGCACAGGCGAGGTGTGGGTCCGGAGAAGAAATTTTGGATTTTGGATTTTGGATTTTGGATTTGAATCCGCAAGATAAAAAGTATCATGCATGTCCCGCGCCGGATGGTCCGGAGGAATGTTCAGCGCTTCAAAGTTGTACCGGTCGGTCTCGACCTCCGGGCCGGAGGCGATGTCAAATCCGGCCAGGCGGAAAACCTCGCAGATGTCTCGCAGCGTCGTCATCACCGGATGCGCAACGCCCGCCGGCGCCCGCCGGCCCGGAAGCGTGACGTCCACCCCGGCCGCCGATCGGACGCCGGCGGCCAGACGATCGCGCGCATCGGCCAGACGCTTCTCGCAAAAGACTTTGAGCTCGTTCAACGCGGCGCCCCGCGCGCGCCGCTCGTCCGGGCCAAGTTCCCCCATCCGCCTGAACTCGTCGGCGAGCAGGCCCTTCCGGCCGAGAAACCGCACCCGGACCGCCTCCACGCCGTCAGCGCCGACGGCGCCGTCCACGGCCTTCTCGAATTCGGTTTTGAGATCCGTCAGGATTAAGCGGCCTGGGCGGCCTTCACAAGTTCCCCAAAGCCCCCCGGATCGCGTGCGGCGATCTCCGATATCGACTTGCGGTTCAACCCAATCCCCGCGCGCTTCAGGCTCGCCATGAACCCATGGTAGGACAGGCCGGCCTGCCGGGCCGCCGCCGTGATCCGCGTGATCCACAGCCCACGGAAATCCCCCTTGCGCTTGCGGCGGTCCCGCGTCGCGTAAAAACCACTCTGCAAAAGCTGCTGCTTCGCCTCGCGGTAAATCTTGCTCTTCCGGCCCCAGTATCCGCGGGCCTCCTTCAACGTGCGCTTCTTCCGGGACCGTCGCCCGGTGCTCTTCTTCGATCTCATCGATGTGTCCTTCCCTGATTAAGCCGCGTACGGCATGAGTCTCGTCAGGCGCACGCGGTCCGTGGGGTGCACTACTTCCACCGATTGGTACGACCGCTTCCGCTTCCGCGACTTGTCCGTCAACAGATGCCGGCCGAACGCCCGCCGCCGCACCCACTTCCCGCCCCCCGTCCGCTTGAATCGCTTGGCCGCGGCACGGTTTGTCTTGATCTTGGGCATCCCTCTGTCCTCCTTACCGGATCGGGTCGATCATCAGCCCCAGGAATTTCCCGTCCAAAATGGGCTCTTGGATCACCTTTCCCTCTTTCGCGAGCGCCGCGCGCGCGCGATCCAAAAGCCGGTGGCCGATCTCCACGTGCGTGATCTCGCGCCCGCGGAATATCACCGAGAGCTTCACCCGGTGGCCCTTGGTTAAAAATCTACGGATCCGCGTCATCTTAACCTCAAAATCGTGCGTCTCGATCTTCGTCCTCAGCCGCATCTCCTTGAGGTCCGTGCGGTCCGCATGAGACCGCGTCTTGCGGTCCTTCTTCTTCTGGTTGTACTTGTACTTCCCGAAATCGAGTATCTTGCATACCGGCGGCGTTGAGTTCGCGACGATCTCCACCAAGTCCAAGCCCGCCGCGCGCGCCAGCGCGATCGCCTCCGCCGCCGGCTTCTCGCCCAGATGCTCGCCCGCCGCGCCGATCAGCCGAACCAACGGCACGGCAATTCCTTCGTTAATCCGTATCGCGTCCGCTTTTGTCGTCAGAGTTCGATCGCCCCATCCGGGGTCGCTGATTCACGGCGCATCCGTTCCACAAATTCCGTCAAAGACAGTACCTCCTGGTCTTTTTTTCCTCGTCGCCGGACGTTCACCGAACGCCCCTGCGCCTCCCGCTCGCCCAAGACGGCGATCACAGGTATCTTCTCGAGCTCCGCCGCGCGGATCCGCTTGCCCAGCGTCTCCTCCCGGTTGTCCGAGTCCGCTCGCACGTCGGATGCCCGCAACTGGTCCAACACTTCCCGGCTGTATGCGCCGGCCGCGCTCTCCGCGACCGCAATGACGCGCGCCTGAACCGGCGCCAGCCACAACGGGAAGTCCCCCGCATAATGCTCGATCAAACAGCCGATAAATCGCTCCAAGCTCCCCAGAATCGCCCGGTGGATCATCACCGGGCATTTCCGGTCCCCTCCCTCGCCCACATACTCCAGTTCAAACCGCTGCGGCAGGTTGAAGTCCACCTGGATCGTCGGCCCCTGCCACGACCGGCCCAGCGCGTCTTTCAGGGCCACGTCGATCTTCGGCCCGTAAAACGCGCCGTCGCCCTCGTGCATCTCGTAGGCCATCTGGCGCGCCTCGAGCGCCGCCCGAAGGGCTGCGGTCGCGCGGTCCCACAACGCCGGATCGCCCATGTACTTCTCGGGCCGCGTGCCAACACCGACCGTATATGAAAACCCAAAAAGGCGCAAGACCGACCGGACAAAATCGAGCACCCGCTCGATCTCGCCCGTCAACTGGTCCTCCCGGCAGAAAATGTGCGCGTCGTCCTGCGTGAATCCCCGCACCCGCAAGAGGCCGTGCAGGACGCCCGATCGCTCGAACCGGTACACGGTGCCGAGTTCGAAATATCGGATCGGCAGTTCCCGGTAGCTTCGGAGGTGCGACCGGTACACCTGAATATGGAATGGGCAGTTCATCGGCTTGATCCCGAACTCCTGTTCCTCGATCTGGGTGAAATACATGTTCTCTTTGTAATTTTCATAATGCCCGGAAATTTTCCACAGATTGGCGTTTGCCATGTGCGGGGAATAGATGTACTCGTAGCCGAGCTTCCGGTGCGCGCGCTTCAGAAAATCCTCGATCACCGCGCGCATCGCCGAACCTTTCGGGTGATACAGCACCAGCCCTCCGCCCAGCGTCTCGTCCATGCTGAAAAGATCGAGTTCCACCCCAAGCCTCCGGTGGTCCCGCTTCTCGGCCTCCTCGCGCCGGCGGACAAATTCGGTCAGCATTTTTGTGTCCTGATACGAAATGCCGTAGATCCGCTGTAGTTTCGGGCCTTTGTCGTTCGCGCGCCAGTAACAGCCCGAAAACGAAAGGAGCTTGAAATGGCGGACGAGCCCCGTCCGCTTCAAGTGCGGACCCCGGCAGAGATCGGTGAATTCGCCCTGCCGGTAGATGCTCACCTTCCCCTCCGGCAGGCCTTGGATGAGTTCCACCTTGAACATCTGCCCGCGCTTCTCGAAAAATTCGGCCGCTTCCGGTTTCGTCCAGAGCATGTGCTCGACCGTGTGGTTCTCCTCCACGATCTTCCGCATCTCCGCTTCGATCTTCTCCAGATCCTCCGGCAGAAAATTCCGGCCCAGGTCAAAGTCGTAGTAAAACCCCGCCTCGATCGTCGGCCCGATCGCATAGCGCGCGCTCGGAAACAACCGGCAGACCGCCTGCGCCATGATGTGGGTGGTCGTATGCCAGAAGGTGTCCTGATCTTCGGCAAAAGCGGCGCCGGTCGCGCCTGTCATCTCCATGTTCAATGTCCCTTCATCACGCCAAATGCTTTCCCCCTCTCCCGCCACTGGCGGGAGAGGGTCGGGGTGAGGGTGGCCCGCTCACCGTCGCCCACCTCTTATAAATCAGCAGGACACAGAATTCAACATCGCATCCTGACCGGGCGATTGTGCGCGCCGGCTTGTGTCCTGGCCATCGTCCCTATATTATATATACATACAAATATATATAGATCACCCGCCACTGTTTCAACCTTGCCGGAATGCTCCCAATATCAGGCCCCAATGGACGGGGGAATGGTGTATGGCCAGAAACAAGAAGCTCAGAGTCGCCATCGTCGACGACCACCCGGTCGCGCGGATGGGGCTCAGGCACGCAATTGAACGGGAACCGGGCTGGACGGTTTCGGGGGAAGCGGAGAATTCTCAATCCGCCCTCGACATCATCAGCCGGTCCGGGCCGGATATAGTGATCGTCGACCTGACGCTTCAAGACGAGAGCGGCCTCGATCTGATCCGGACTCTCCACGCGCGACATCCGGGACTGCCGGTCCTGGTGGTGTCCATGCATGACGAGGAACTCTACGCCGAACGAGTGATCCGGCTCGGCGCCCGGGGATACGTGCGAAAGGACCGCGCGATGGAGGTTGTGATCGAAGCGATACGGACGGTCATGAAGGGAGAGATCTATCTGAGCGACCCCCTGAAATCCAAACTGCTGAATCAGACCCTGAGGGGTCGGCCGGCGCCATCGGCGATATCCGGCTTGGAAAAACTTAAACCTGCCATCCACCCTTCAACTGGTCCGGTACGCCTACCACTGGTCCGGGAAAATCTAGACCCCCTTGGCGGACCATCGCGACAGCGCCTTGGGCAAAACTTGCATGCAGGTGAAAATCCGGCAGGTTCCGGAGGCGTCCCGGCCGTTGCATTTCTGAACGAGACGGGCAAGAAACGATTTGGTCAGCCTCAAATGAACCAGATGCCGGTCGATGTCCGAGATTTTCCCGGCCACGAGTTTCTTCACGTCTCTGCATCTGCCCCCGTGGTCGGACTGCATCGCCAGGAGCCGCTGGATCTCCTTGAGTCGAAATCCCAGACACTGCGCATTCTTGATGAAGAGAAGCCGCGCCAGCGTATCTTCCGTATACACCCGGTATCCGGACAAGAGCCGGTTTGGCTCGGCGAGAGGTCGTATCCGCTCATAGTACCGCACCGTCTCGGGACTCACGCTGGCCCGCCTGGCCAGCTCGCCCCGGCTCATCGCTCTTTTGTTCGCTCTCATACTGATCTTTGCGCCCGATTCCCTCCTTCGTTTTCCAACCCGCCGCAGACTACCGGTGGTCCTTGGTCCAATGTCAAGAAAATTTCCAAAATCGCGGTAATCCTTGTTTACGGCGGGAAAAAAATCAAAATGGGAATTGTCTGAAATTGTCATAGGTCATTCTCCGACCCGAAGGGCCGAACCCGCAAGGTGAAAAGTAGTGCAGTGGGGGCTGTTCTTAAACGGTGAACAAACTCATGGGCGCTAGAGGAGTTGAACCTCTGACCTCTACCATGTCAAGGTAGCGCTCTAACCAACTGAGCTAAGCGCCCGAAAACAGGATGTGTTCGCACTCGTTTCAGGAATTCAGCGTGGCCAAGGATGGCAAAGCCGCTGAAATGAGTGCGACCGACTACTCGCAAGATAATACGAAGCCGATGATATTTCAACCGGATTGAAAACCTTCAACTACGAAAGACGCGAATGTACGCGAAAAGATTCACCGTGATTTCCTTCGGCGGGGATGTCATCGATGGAAAATGACTTCATGGTGGACGAGGCGGCTGTCCCGGTAGACGAATTTGCCGGAGAAAAATCTGCCCTCCGCCATCCATTGCAGAAAATACCGGTCACCCTCCCACAGCGGCAGGTCGAACAGGCGGTCGTCTTCGATCCACTGAAGGTTGCCCTCCGGGGAATCGATCAGCGTTCCCTCGAAGTCCGCGGCGGTGAAGACAAAAACGTACCAGTCCTCGTCGTTGCTGAAGGCTGGAAACGTCAGAAATCCTCGCAGGGACACATCCTTCACCCTCAGGCCGCTCTCCTCGCGGATTTCCCGCACCGCGCACTCCTCCGGCGTCTCGCCCGGCTCCAGTTTGCCCCCGAGACCGTTCCACTTTCCCTCATGCATGTCGTTCGCCTTCTTGACGCGGTGGATCATGAGCGTCCGTCCGTTCCGCTGGACGTAACAGAGCGTGGCGAGCTTCACACGGCGGGTCAGGCGGCGCTCATGGCGCCGACCAGGGATTGAAAGAGCGGCGGGAGACGGCGCGCGTCGATCTCGCCCGGCGGCAGGCCTACACGCGCGGTGACGTTGGAAAAGAGCAGGTCATGGAAAGCGTCGGCCACAGGCGTGGGCTGCCTTTCTTTCAGAAGTTTTGACAGCGTGTAGACGGTTTTCATGAATTTCTCATGGGCTGCGATGACGTCCGTCAGTTTCTGCCGTTCCAGTTCTTCACGCTTCACGTCGCGCGCGATTCGGGAGGCCAGAAGCTCGGCCACGAACGTGCCGGCGCTCGGATACTGCGTGATGAGTTCCTTGAACTGCGCCGGCGTCAGCACGATCAACTGCGAGGCCTCCTCGACCCGCAGGGTGGCGCTCCGCTTCTGGGACAGGAGGGTCGACATCTCGCCCAGAATCGATCCGGCCTCCCGGAGGGTCGCGATCTTCGTGCCGCCTCGCAGCACCGCCACGCTGCCCTTCCGAAGGATGTACAGATCCGTGCCGTCGTCGCCCTCGCGAAACAGGATCGTGCCGGTGGGATAGCCTTTTGTGAGTTGATGCGATTCCGCGTACTTGACGGCTTCACTTAGAAACTCCTGCGATTCCATCATGGTTCCTGACCTCTTTCTCCCGTCCGATGGGCGCCAGCGAAACAGACGCCGGGCCTTTCGTCAATCGCCCAGCGTTTCCTGAATCGACCGGCCGGTGGCCCGGACCAGTCGCTCAAGTTCAAGCGGCGTCGAGGAGAGAGGCGGCATCAGCACCACGACGTTTCCGAGCGGTCGAAGAAGGATGCCATGCTGCAGGAGATTCCGGCACACCCGGCGGCCCGCGCCCTCGGTCCAGTCATACGCCTCGCGGGTTGTGGCGTTCCGGACAAGCTCGATTCCCACCATGAACCCGGCCTGACGGATGTCTCCCACATGACGGAGCGCGCGAAGCGCTGCAAGCTCGCCGGCCAGAAGCCGGATTTTTCGAGGAAGCGACGAGAGCACGCGCCGGCGGCGGAAATGGTCCAAGTTGGCCAGCGCGGCCGCACAGCCGATCGGGTTGCCGGTGTAGGTGTGACCGTGAAAAAATGTTTTGGCCTCCTCGTACCGGCCCAGAAAGGCTCGATACACGCGGTTGGTCGTCAGCGTGGCTGCCAGCGGAACCGTCCCGCCGGTCAGACCCTTCGCGAGACACATGAAATCCGGGCGGACGTTTTCGTGCTCGCAGGCGAACATCCGGCCCGTGCGGCCAAATCCCGTCGCGACCTCGTCGGCCACGATCGGAACCCCGTACCGCCGGCACAGACGCGCCAGTCGTGAGAGATAGCCGGGCGGCTGAACAATCATGCCGCCGGCCCCCAGAACCTTCGGCTCGAGGACAAATGCCGAAAGCCGGTGGCGGTTCCTGGACAAGGCCGCTTCGATCGGTTCAAGGCATCGGTACCGGCAGGACGGGAAACTCAGCTTCAGCGGGCACCGGTAACAATAGGGCGGGTCGACCTTGAGGCTCCTGAACAAGAGCGGCCGAAATGTCGAATGAAACAGATACACCCCGCCGACCGACACCGCCCCCAGCGTGTCTCCATGGTAGCCCAGCCGAAAGGAAAGAAACTTCGTCCGGCCCGGCTCGCCGTGATGCCGCCAGTACTGATAGGCCATTTTCACCGCCACTTCTGCCGACGTCGCGCCGTCGTCGGAATAGAAAACGCGCGTCAGGCCCCTGGGAGCGGCCCGCGTCAGCCGCCGGGCCAACTCCTCCGCCCACGGATGGGTCAGGCCCAGGAGCGTCGAATGGGCCAGCCGGGTGGCCTGACGCCGGATGGCCGCCGTTATTAGCGGAACGCCGTGGCCGTGAACGTTGCACCAGAGGGACGAAACGCCATCGAAATATTTCCGGCCACGGTCGTCGTAGAGATAGTTGCCGCGACCCCGCACGATCCGGAGAAAGGGGTGTCCCTCCGGTTCCGACATCTGGGTGAAGGGATACCAGACGGCGCTCTTCATTGCCTTCGGTACAGCACAAAATTCGGCGTTTCGTCCAGAAGCGCCCAATCACGGGCAAACGCCGGGTCACGGCCGACCGGCTCGGCGGCGTGACGCGGGAGGAAAAGGATCGAGATGTCAGGATATTCCCGCAACAGGTCCGGCCGGCCGGATTGAACCCAGAGATTCAAAAGACTCTCGGCGCGGTCGTAGCCCGGCGTGAGCGGCCAGTGACCGAGAAGGGTGCGGTGGTCAGTGAACACAGGAATCAGCGGCCCGACGTTTCCGTCGGACGCCACAAATTCACGCGTTTTCAGATCGCCCAGCCTATCGAGAAGCCGCGCCTCCTCCTTCTGAAGGGTCATGGGTGGATCCTGCGCGCGGACCGCGCAGAATACGAAATAGGACGGGTGGTCGATCGATAACGCAAGGAGGCTCACCGCCAGAAGTCCGCGGCGGGAGCAGATCGCCGCGGGCCACGTCGGGCGAAACCGGCGTATGAAGTCGACGGACAGACTCACAAGCACGACAAAAAGGTATCCGCGGGAAAAATGCGCCGGTTGGACGGCCTCCGGGACGAGCCACTGATGGTGACTCAGAAGAAAAATCACGACGCCTTGCGTCCATAGACACCGGGCGCCGGCGCTCGTCCTGAAATCGCGCAGGCTGGTTGCAAGTCCTGCGAGGCCCAAGATCAGCCACGCGCCATAGAGATGCGCATAGCGGTCGATCGGAAGGATCGCCTGGAAGCGCCGCCAGGTGGCCTGGATGATCCGGTGACAGGGATCTCCGTTGAGAAAATGGATGTAGCCGGCGAAGGCGGCCGTGAGGGCGCACACAAGAACAAGGGTTACGGCCCTGGCCCGGCGATTCACGCCGAGAATCAAATCGGTCACGCACAAAAGCGCCACCACCAGCGCCAGCTCCGGGCCCGTGAATGGATGCGCGTACAGCTCAAGCGCAATACCCCCGAGGACCGCCATGGAGTTGCCCCGCAAGTAGCTGCCGAGCGTGTAAAACCATATCGTGTGGTACAGGATCTCCGGCGTGAAAAGAAATACGCGGGCGATGGAACACAACCACTCACCGATAAATTCCTCCGACCGCACAAATGCCGCTCCAAAACTCGCGATGAAGTCCGCCCCGGGAGCCCGCAGAACCGTCCCGGCCGCCGACGCGGCCGAAAGAAGCGCGGAGAATCCGCCGGCGGTCACGACCAGCAGAAAACACAGCTTCAGGCAGGCGCGGTCGGAAAACAGCGCCGATAGAAAATACCAGAGAGACAAGGCCAGCAGGATCCCCAGAATGGGCCGCAGAAAATAATAAGTATGCAAAGGTTCGCATCCCGTGAGCCGGGCGGCGGCGGCGACCAGCAACGGGAAAAGGTGCGAATAGATGCGGGGCGCGTCGGCATGGGGATCGTATGGATTGGCATGGGAGAGGTGAAATCCATCCCGGAGCATCGCGCGGGCATTGGCGGCATAATAGAATTGATCTATTTGAAGTTCCCCCATAAAGGCGCGGTCCCCCGGCGTTCTCAGCCAGACGGCGGCGATCAGCAAAATCGGGAGCAGGGACATCAAAAGACCCGTGAATGGAACAAATACAGGAATCCGGTCCGGCGGCCGATCGGTGGCCATCACCGGCACTTCGGCGGGCGGCGCCAGGAAACGGACTCCAAGAGGCCGACACGCCGGCAGGCCTCGTGCATGCATCCTGTCAGCCTTCCGGATCCGCGCCGGCACACGACCACCGGCAGACCCGTCCATCGGGCGAGTTCACGGCGGTTCTGTCGATGATGAAGATCGCTGTCCCGGTAATTGGAAATGGCCAGAAAGCCGCACGTCACCCCTCGACGGGACAGATATTCGATGCTCAGCAGGGTGTGGTTCAGTGTCCCAACGCGCGGCGCGCAGACAAGGATCGTGACCGGATTTTTGAAGGAGGCCATGAAATCGCTCCACGTTACCCGGTCCGATAATGGCGTTGCCACGCCGCCGATCCCCTCCACAATCACAAGGCCGTATCGCCTCTCCATATTATATAGGCGGGTTCTGAGTCCCCGAAAGGGCATTCTTCGCCGCGCCAGCCTGATCGCCAGATGGGGGGAAATGGGCGGATCCAGCAGGACCGGATTGACTCGGCCATATTCCGAGATCGAGAGGCGGGCGGCCCTGAGAAGCGACCACGCATCCGCCGATAGGGCGCGGCCGCCCCGCCGGATGGCGCCCGTTGCGATCGGTTTCATCACGCCGACGGGTCGGCCTCTTCGGACAAGGTCACGAACCAGAGCGCAAGCCACGCGCGTTTTCCCGATGCCTGTGTCCGTCCCGCTGACAAACAGAATCACGGCCGGCTATGGCCCAGGGCGGCCGCCAGCCGGCGGATGTCGGAAGGCCTGTGCGCCGCGCTCAGGGAAATTCGGATCATTTCCTGTCCCCTCGGAACCGTCGGATATCGCATGCCGGGCGCAAAACACCCCGCCGACCACAGGGACTGCGCCGCTTCAAGCACCGCGGAGGAACCGCCGGCGATGGGGACAGGGACGATCTGACTGACAGGGCGCCTCTTCAGGAGCCGCACCAGGAGCCTGATGTTGGATTGCAATTTCTCCCGCAGCTCGGCCCCCGTCCGCGATCGGACGATCGCGAGCGCCTCCTCGGCCGCCAGGATCTGAAAGGGCGGCGCAGCGGTGGTGTAGATGAATGCCTTCGACCGGGCTTTGATATACCGGATGACGGCGGAAGACGCGGCAACGAATCCGCCGTACGAGGCCAGGGTCTTGGAGAGGGTCCCAATCAGAATGTGGCGCGCCTCCGGTGCCCGCCCGAATCGTTCGTAGGTGCCCCGCCCTGAGGCGCCGATCGCGCCGATTCCGTGAGCGTCATCCACAATCAACCAGGCGCCATGGCGGTCTGCGAGCTCCGCCAGCGTGTCCAGCGGCGCAAAATCCCCGCCCATGCTGTAGAGTCCGTCGGTCACGATGAACCGGCGACCCCGGATGTCCCGCGCCGCCAGTTTTCGCCGCAGATCATCCATGTCGAGATGCCGGTAGGAAAAGGACGGCGCCCGCGTGTGGTCGATGCCCGCTCGAAGAGATGCATGAATTCTTTCGTCGAAAAAAATGCGGTCCCGGCTCCCGGCCAGCGTGTCGATCACGCCGAAACAGCACAAAAATCCGCTCCCAAACACCGCAGCGTCTTCGGCACGCAGAAAATCGGCAAGGGACCGTTCCAGCCGCCGGTGCGGCGGGTGCGTGCCGCTCACCATCCGGGAACTGCCGGCGGACGTCAGATGCCCGGCCGACAAAAATCGCCGGACGGCCCGCGCCCGCACGCGCTGATGAAGTCCAAGGTAACTGTTGGACGAAAAGTCTATGCCGGACTGGCCGTCCGGCATTCGGATCCGCCGCGCATCGGGCTTCTCCACGGTCCGCTCCACACGCAGGAGGCCGGCCGATTCCTGGCGGATCAGGTCCGCCTCAAACGCCTCCCCGTCCTTCCCGGCCTGCCGCGGCCGCATGACAGACGACAGAGTGATATCATGATATCATGATATCATGATAGCTATCATGATATCATGATATCACTTGGCGGCGAAGGGGCCGCTCTTGCCGCCGGACTTGCGCAGGAGCCGGATCCGGTCGATCACGAGGCCACGGTCGACGGATTTGACCATGTCGTAAAAGGCCAGCGCGGCCAGCGCGGCGCCGGTCAGGGCCTCCATTTCGATCCCCGTGCGGTCCCGGGTCCGGCAGGTGACCCGAAAGGAGAGGGTTCGGCCGGACCGGACCGGGTCGATGTGGATGGATTCGATCCGGATCGGGTGGCAGAGCGGGATGAGGTCATGGGTCTTCTTGGCGGCCTGGATGCCGGCCACGATCGAAACCGCCAGCGGGTCTCCCTTGCCGGATCGGCCGGGGCGCCGCAGGGCGCGGACGACCCGCGGCGTCAGGCGGATCCTGGCCTCGGCCACGGCCGTACGGACGGTTTCGGGTTTGTCGGAAACATCGACCATCGTCGGGAGGCCGCGACGGTCCAGATGGGTCAGCCTTGGACGCATCGACGGAGTGCCCGAAACTTCCGAAACGCTACTTGGCCTTGGCGCCGGCGGGCGCCGGCGCAGGGGGAGGCGCGGAAGGCGTCGACATCACGCCTCGGATGAATTTGGCGCTTCCCTCCTCCACGTCCTTGTCGTCCAGGAGCATTCGATAATCCCGGGCGAAGTAGATTCCAAGCTGGTCGAGTTTGATGCTGCTGCCGCCTTTGAAGGCTTTCTGAAACTTCTTCTGCTCGGCGTCCGGGATACGGGACCAGCGCCACTCGCCGATGGCGTGCGCCGTCATCTGAAAAGGGTCGACGGTCTGAAAGACCGGAACGACGATCGCGTTCCACTCGTGAGAATAAATGGCATAGCCTTCGCCGGGCAGCCGCAGAATCGACGGGAATTCCGCGCTGCCTGGCAGCGCCTTGTCCTTTTCGTAAATTTTCTGTAAAGCGATTCCAAGGTCCCGGCCGCCGTAGATTCTCAGGCCCTCTGAAAAAACCGGCGCGACATCCTGGCCCTCCGCCTGGAGGGACAGCCGGAACCGCGCGTAAAAATCCGACAGGAGGTCGCGGAACGCATTGAGGAGGTTCATGGGCGTCAGTTGCGCCGTGTCTTTTTCCTTCTGCGCTTCGGCCTCGGCCGCGGGCTGCTGGAGGATCTCGACAAAGTCCTGCTTCTCCTTGAATGCGGTCCGCAACTGATCCTCGATTCCCTTGATCTGTCCCAGCGCCTTGCGGCCGGGATCGCCCTTCAATTTCTGGGTGACAAAGGCGTTCCGCTCATCCATCATTTTTTCCGTTTCCTTTTCGGTCGTCGCAATGTCCCGCATGGCCTCCCCGGAAGTGCCCTTTTCCTTCAAGCGCTGCATCTGGACCATCTTCTCGATCTGTGTGAGCAAGGGCCCCTCCCGCGCGTCCTCGTAGGGGATCTGGAGATCGGTATAGGCTTTCTTGCGCGCTTCGATGAGATCGGCGATCTGCTTCTCCTTTTCCGGAAGCTTGACCTTCGCGGCCGCCGCGCCGCCCATGATCGCAAGCTCCCCGCCGGCCATTTGAATCACCACGCGTTTCGCGAACTCGAGGATCGAAAGCACCGTCCGGCCGGGCGGCGGGTCGAGTTTCAGCCGGTCCGAGGCCGCATCGCCTGCCGCACCGAACTGGACAAGCCAGGTTTCGGCGGGAGTCAGATCGGTGAACTGGCCGGGCGCCGCCCAGTGGGACTCGAGGGTCGAGGTGACCGCTTCGAGATAGAGACGCCGCGCGCGGGACCTGTCCAATGGCGTCAGGGACTGCCGTTCGATCTTCACAATCGCCGCCAGGAGATGATCGGCCCGGGGAATCGCGTCCGCCGAAATCGCGCCGGTCCCGCCGCCCGCGTCGTACCGGTACATCCACCGGCTCGGCGGCTTGCTGAACAACACAATGGGAATGCCGATCGACATGGAAATCTGCTCGGTCAGATGCCTCCGGGAATCCGGCGTGCCCTCGTCGTCCAGCAGGACCTCGGCATAGGAACCGGTCTGGCCGACCTTTCCGATGAGTCTCCCATAGATCAGCGTTTTTTCGTCCACGCCGAGATGCGCGGCGAATTGGGACCTCGGCGTGTTCGCGGGTCCGAAGACTTTGCGCTGGTCGGAAAGGCAGAGAACAAAATTCGCATGCTCAAGATGGCTGTCCGCTCCGGGCGGGTTCTCCTGCAGATCGTCGCCGCCGGCCGGCGGCGGAAGTTTTGAGCCGGAGACAAGCTCGTCAAGCCCGAACGGCATGGCCACCGCGTCCTCCGACCCGCCCTTGGTCATCGCATTCACGGCTTCCTGAACGAGCGCCCCAGACTTGCCGGCCGAGTCCCTCGCCGCATCGGGCACGCTCTCCGGCAGACCGTCCGCAGCCGCCTTGACGGTCTGGGCAAATGCCGGCAGCAGTTCGCCGAAAAACGCGCCGCGCCAGGTCGACTTTTGAAAGAGAACGTCGATCTGAAGCAGCCGGTTGGCAAGCTGTCTCAGCATGAGGACCAAAAGCTGCGGGACCCGCGCAAAGAGCGGCTCCATCTTGTCGAACGGCACGGCCAGGACCATGCTGGGTTCAACGGCGATGACGGAGGCCGTCCGGCGGGTTTTGAGAAGAAAGGCCATCTCGCCCACCATGCTGCCCCGGCCCTCCACCGTCTGGATGGTCCGCCGGCCGACCACGACGTTGAGCTTGCCTTGCAGCAGAATGAACAACTCCTTCGCCTCCTCACCGCAGGCGCAGAGCATCTGGCCGGCCGAAAACCGCTTGCCCTGCACCTTGGCCAGCGCCTCCGCGACGCTCGCCGCGTGCGCCTGCGATCCGGCGGATTGAAAGGTGATGCCGCCGAAATAAGCGAAAAAGGCGCCGGCTTGGTCGTAGGGCAGCGCCAGGCTGACCGGCAGATCCGCCGGAAGCGTGTTCAGCGTCGTCGCGAGGCGGGAAAGCTCAATGAACATGTTTCCGGAAAGTTCCGCCGGGTCGGTGTCGATTTCGGCGCCAAAATTCTGGCCAAAATCTGAAAGAGCGATGCGAACCTCTTCAAGGAACCGCAAAAGACGCATGTCCTGCTTCTTGAGCCGGTCATTGGTTTTGTTCACCCGCCGGGCAAGCTCCTCCGCGATTTTGATGCCCAGCGCCGGTTTTGCGCGCAGCGCGTTTTCGAATGCGCCCGGCCGCATGTCGGCCGCGAGGACGGTGCTTTCCGCGCGGGCGCGGATGGAGGCGGTCCTGGGACAGTTGAGAATCGGAGAAATTTCTCCGACCAGTTGGCCCGGCCGGTCGAATGTTTCTATGACCTGCCCGTGCTGGGTGACCGCCTCGGCCGTCACCTCCGAATGCGCCGGCGCCAAGACCACGTCGAGCGCGCCGGACTTCAGGAAATACAACTCATGGCCCTCCTGTCCCTGCAAAAACAGATACTCGCCCGGCTTGATCGTCCGCAGGCCTTCGGTCATGACAACTCCTGCCGGACGGGCGAGCCGATGGGGAGCTTGAGGAAATGGGCGGCGCTGCCGTTTTTCACCACGATCTCCCACGTGTCGAAACTGCCCTTCAGAATCACAGGCCGGCCCTCTGGCGCGTCCGAGTAAGTCCGGACCGCCGACCGGAATCGGCGGCGGCCCGCGACGATCGCGCGGGGCGCATGGCGGGTGCTGAGATTGGTGACGAGATTTCCAAACCGATCCACGTGCACGATTTTGCCCTCCAGCCCGCCGGCCCTCCGAACAGGTGACAGATCGCTCAATCGAACAGGCGCGCTCGTCCGCCGGCCCAGCTTGGCGAGCGGCGTGCCTTTGGCAAGCGCCCCCGCGACCGGCGCAAAAATGTCCCGTCCATGAAACGTGGCGGAAACGTGCGGCAAAAAGAAGCTCCGGTTTTCGACCACCCGCATATCCTCCACGTCTGATTTCGAAATGAAACTCAATAGACCATTGTCCGGCGCCAGAAACGTCCTCCGGTGCGCCCGGACCGCCAGTATCCTCCGGTCCGACCCGACGCCCGGATCGACCACGGCCACCAGGATCGATCCCTCCGGAAAAAACGGCCACGACTTGGACAGCAAAAACGCGCCCTCGAGCACGCACTGCGGAGACACGCTGTGAAAGAGGTCCACCACCCGCGCCGCCGGGGCGCGCGCCAGAATCACGGCCTTCATCTCACCGACGTACACGCTGTCGCCGAAATCCGTGGCCAAACCGATCAAAGACATACCCCTCATGTCTAACAACGCCGGCGCAAGGTGTCAATTCCGCGACCAGCATTTACATGCTTGGAAAAATGTAATAAGAATCTCAGAGGGAGTGAGCGCTTTCGAGGAGGGTTGCTCGTGAGAATTCTGATCTCCGGCTCCACAGGTCTGGTCGGAACCGTGTTGGACATGGCGCTTCAGGCGCAAGGTCACGCGGTCGCGCGGCTCGTCCGCTCAGCGCCCAACCCCGGCCATGCGGAGGTGCGCTGGGATCCGGCCGCCGGGAAGATCGACGAAGGCGGCATCGAGGGGGTGGATGCGGTCGTTCATCTGGCCGGTGAGAACGTCGGCGCCCGGCGCTGGACGGCCACGCAGAAAAACAAAATCCGGTCGAGCCGCGTGAACGGCACGCGGACGCTGTGCGAGGCGATCCAGCGGCTCAAGAAGCCGCCCGCGTCCCTCCTCTCCGCGTCGGCCGTCGGCATCTACGGCGACCGCGGCGAGGAGACGCTGACCGAAGCAAGCCCGGCGGGCGCCGGATTTCTGCCGGAGGTCTGCGTCGAGTGGGAGAAGGCGGCCGCGCCGGCCGCGCAGCGCGGGATCCGCGTGGCGCATCTGCGGATCGGCGTCGTGCTCAGCGCCCAAGGAGGCGCGCTGGGCCGGATGCTGCTTCCGTTCAAGCTGGGGCTGGGCGGTCCCATCGGCGCCGGCCGGCAATACATGAGCTGGATTTCCGTCGACGACGCGGTTCGCGCCATTTCTTTTGTGCTCGATACGAAAACCCTCATCGGTCCGGTCAACCTCGTGGCGCCCCGGCCGGTCACCAACCGCGAGTTTTCGAAAACGCTCGGCCGGACGCTCCATCGGCCCGCGATTTTTCCGATGCCCGCGTTCGCGGCGCGCCTCGCGTTCGGCGAAATGGCGGACGCGCTGCTTCTGGCCAGTGCCCGCGTCGTACCGGGCCGGCTGGAGGCCGCCGGATTTTCGTTTGCGCATCCGGACCTGGCGACTGCGTTGAAGCACATCCTGGGAAGGTCCTGAGCCGGCCGTGATCGTTCCGTCCCTGCTCCTGGAACTGGCGCCTGTACTCGTCAAAATCTTTGGCGCCTTCTTCGTGGTCCTTACCCTCACCGCCTACCTCACGCTGGCGGAACGGAAATTCTCCGCGTTCATTCAGGACCGGATCGGCCCCAACCGCGTCGGGCCCTTCGGGCTCCTTCAGCCGCTGGCGGACGGGATCAAGTTCATCTTCAAAGAGGACATCATTCCCACACAGGCGCACAAGCTGTACTACATCCTCGCGCCGGCGCTGCTGCTCGTGCCGGCCCTCATGGGATACGCCGTCATCCCCTTCGGCGATTATGTCGAAGTCGCCGGCCGGCTGATCCCGCTGCAGATCGCGGACGTCGACATCGGCATTCTGTACGTTCTTGCCATCGCCGGCCTCTCGGTCTACGGGCTCTTCATGGCCGGCTGGGCGTCGAACAACAAATATTCGCTGCTCGGCGGACTGCGGTCCTCGGCGCAGATGGTGAGCTACGAGCTGACGCTGGGCCTTTCCATCGTCGGCGCCCTGCTCGTGTACGGCACCACGAACCTGCGGGACATTGTCGTTCAACAAACGGCCTACTGGCAGGTGGGGTCGATCCTGATCCCGAAATGGGGCGTTTTTTTGCAGCCGCTCGGGTTCCTCCTCTTTCTCGTCTCCGCCTTCGCCGAATCCAACCGACTGCCCTTTGACCTCCCGGAGGCCGAGAACGAGCTGGTCGGGGGATACCACACGGAGTACGGGAGCATGAAATTCGCGATGTTTTTCATGGGCGAGTATACGGGCATGATCACGATGTCGGCGCTCCTCACGACCTTCTTTTTCGGCGGCTGGCACGTTCCATGGCTTGAGGCGGCCGGCCTTTCACGAAATGTCGCGGCGATCCTCGGCGTCGGCGCGTTCTGCGCGAAAACGGGATGTTTCCTGTTTCTCTACATCTGGGTGCGCTGGACCCTGCCGCGGTTTCGCTACGATCAGCTCATGAAGCTGTCCTGGAAAGGCGTGTTCCCGCTGGCGCTGGCCAACGTGTTCCTCACGGGTGTCTGCCTTTACCTGTACAGCCGCCTGATGTAGGATGCCCATGGTAAAGGAGACACGACCATGATCGGGATCAAGAAACCCGAGCAGACGCTCATGCAGAAAATATATCTCCCGGAGATCCTGCGCGGCCTGGCGATCACGATCCGGCACATGCTCCGCCAGAAGCCCGTCACCTGCGAATATCCGGAAAAACCGCACGTCGTGCCGCCGAATTTCCGCGGCCTTCATCGCCTCATTCAACGGCCCGGCGGCCGCGAGCGTTGCGTGGCCTGCGAGCTGTGCCTGACGGCGTGCCCGGCCAACTGTATTTCGATGGTCGCGGCGGACCCGAACGATCCCAACGTCGAGAAATATCCGCTCCGGTACGAGATCGACGTCCTCCGGTGCATTTACTGCGGGTTCTGCGAGGAGGCCTGCCCCTGCGACGCCATTGAGCTGACGCCCCACTACGAGATGGCATCGAGCCGCCGCGAGGATTTCATTTTCACGAAGGACCGCCTGCTCGACAACAACCGGTACGTTCCGGAAGGGGAGAGAGTCTCGAAAGTCCGGACCAACGAGACATATCTGCGCATCTAACGCCGTGTCCCACCTGCTGCCGGATATTTTGTTTTACGTGTTTTCCGCGCTGTCCGTCGCCGGCGCCGTCCTGGTGCTGGTGAACCGCAATCCCATGACGTGCGCCATGTCGCTCGTGGTGAGCGTGCTGTCGCTGGCGATTCTGTATCTGCTGCTGTCGGCCCATTTTCTGGCGGTGGCGCAGATGATCGTCTACGCGGGCGCGATTGTCGTGTTGTTCATTTTCGTGATCATGCTCCTGAACCTGACCGACGAGGAGCTGGGCCGGTTCCGGTTCAGCCTCTTCAAGACCATCGGCGCGTTCGTGGCCGTCGCGACGCTCCTCGCGGTCGCTCCGGACATCCGCGTGTCGATCCCGGCGCCGGCGGCCGGCGACGCCGGCGCGCCCGCCGGCTACGGAAGCACAAAGGCGGTCGGGAAGCTCCTGTTCGGCGAGTTTCTCCTCCCGTTCGAACTCACGAGCATCCTGATCCTATCGGCCATGGTCGCGGGCGTGGTGTTGGCGAAGCGCGAGCTTCAGCCGAAGAAAACGCACAGCCTGGTGGACTGGCTGCTCGGATTTTTCCGGACGTGACCCCATGAATTTCTTTCCGGTCGGGCAGACGCATTTTCTGGCGACCTCGGCGTTTCTGTTTACGCTGGGCGTGCTGACGGTCGTCGTGCGGCGGAACCTGATCGTGATCCTGATGGGCGTCGAACTCATGCTGAACGCGGGCAACCTGGCGATCGTCGCCTTCAGCCGCTTCAGCGGCCATCCGGCCGGGCATGTCTATGTGCTGCTCATCATGACGGTGGCGGCGGCGGAGGTGGCGGTCGGCCTCGGCATTCTCATTGCGCTTTTCAGGACACGCAAAACCATCAACGCCGATGAGGCGACTTACCTGCGGTGGTAGACATGTTCCTGCTGAGATACATCGTCCTCCCGCCGCTGATCGCGCTCCTCGCGAATCTCCTCCTGGGCCGGTGGTGGGGCAGGAAAACGACGGCGACGCTGGCTTGCGGATCGGTCCTGCTTTCGTTTCTGGTTTCCCTGCGCGACAGTTATTACCTTTACATGATCACGCTTCCGGAAACGCGCGTGGCCTCGGACGTGATGTTCACGTGGTTGTCGATCGGCCGGTTCGAGATCCCGGTCGAATTCGTGCTTGATCCGCTGTCGGGTGCGATGTGTCTGATCATCACGGGCGTCGGATTTCTGATCCATCTCTACAGCGTCGGCTACATGTGGCACGATCCGGGATTTCGGCGGTTCTTCGTTTATCTGAATCTCTTTATCGTCTTCATGCTGCTCCTGGTTCTGGCCGACAATCTTCTTCTTCTGTTTGTCGGCTGGGAGGGCGTGGGTCTCTGCTCATATCTGCTCATCGGGTTCTGGCATGCGGACATGAAAAACGCGTCGGCGGGGAAAAAGGCATTTGTGGTCAACCGCATCGGCGATCTGGGATTCCTCATCGGCCTCCTGCTGGTCTTTGCGGCCTTCAATACGCTGAGCGTGTCCGAAATGCAGGAGATCATCTCGGACGCCATCGCCCGGCATCTGCCGCTGCCGCTGGCGCCGCTGGCGGCCACGGTCATCTGCCTCTGCCTGTTTGTGGGCGCGTGCGGCAAATCCGCGCAGATTCCGCTGTACGTGTGGCTGCCGGACGCGATGGCCGGACCCACGCCGGTTTCGGCGCTCATCCATGCCGCCACGATGGTGACCGCGGGCGTTTACATGATCGCGCGGCTCCATTTTCTCTACGCATTCTCGCCGTTCGCTTCCGGCGTCGTGGCGGTCGTCGGCGCGGCCACCGCCATCTACGCCGCCATCATCGGACTTGCCCAGAACGATATCAAGAAGGTCCTGGCCTACTCGACCGTTTCACAGCTCGGATACATGTTCCTCGCCGTCGGCGTCGGCGCCTACACGTTTGGGATTTTCCATCTGGCCACACACGCTTTTTTCAAGGCGCTTCTCTTTCTCGGATCCGGCAGCGTCATCCACGCGCTTTCCGGCGAGCAGGACCTCCGCAAGATGGGAGGCCTTTGCCGGCGCCTGCCCGTGACGTTCTGGACGTTTCTGGCCGGGACGCTCGCCATCGCCGGTGTGTGGCCGCTGGCGGGGTTTTTCTCCAAGGACGAAATCCTCATCGCGGCGCGGCTGGCCGAAACGCCGCTCATTTCCGGGCGCGCGCTTTTTGCGGTCGGGCTCTCTGCCGCGTTTCTGACGGCGTTTTACATGGGCCGGCTCTTTGTGATGGCATTTCTGGGCCCGTGCCGCGTGGAGGCGGATAAGCAGCACCACATCCACGAATCGCCATGGACGATGACGGTCCCGCTCATCGTTCTTGCTCTTCTCTCGGCGGTCGGCGGCGCCGCCGGGGTCTATCATCACTCATTCGCCCGGTGGCTTTCTCCGCTCTACGGCGCGCCGGATGCGGCTCCGCCGGCCGTCGAACACTTTGTGATGGCTGCATCGCTGGCCGTCGCCTTTGGCGGGCTTGCCCTCTCGTTCCTGTTCTATCTGCAGGCGCCGACCCTGCCGGACCGTCTGGCCCGAACCGCCGGATGGCTCTACCGCTGGGTCGCGGAGAAATTTTACGTTGACGAACTTTACGAATGGATCGTCGTGCGGCCTGTCTATTATGTGGGCGTCGCCGGCCAGGCCTTCGACAAACATGTGGTGGACCGGGCGGTCAACTGGACGGGCGGCGGTCTCAAGGGCGCCGGATTTCTGCTCAGCTTTTTTCAGTCCGGCAATGTCGGAACGTACGCCATCTGGTTCCTGATCGGCGTGTCGATCCTGCTCCACGTCATGCGATGAACATCCTCTCGGCGCTTGTTTTCTTCCCGATCGCCGGCGCGCTCCTCATCGCAATCTGGCCGTGCGCGGAACGGACGAGCTGGCGGATGGCGCTGATCGCGTCGGCGGGAGAGTTTCTCCTCAGCCTCAAGATGGCCCTGCTCTTCGATCCGAACTCCGGCCTCATGCAGATGGTGGAACAGTCCGAGTGGATTCCGACCTTCGGCATTACGTACCTCCTGGGCGTCGACGGGGTGAGCCTCGGTCTTGTGGTTCTGACCGGCGCGCTGACGCCGATCGTCGTGCTGTCGGCGTGGGGCTCCATACAAAAACAGATCCGCGCCTACCTCGCCGGCATGCTGCTTCTGGAGGGCGCGATGGTCGGCTCCTTTCTGGCGCTGGACCTTGTTCTGTTTTTCCTCTTCTGGGAACTCATGCTGATCCCGATGGCGATCCTGATCGGCGTCTGGGGCGGCCCGCGGCGGATTTATTCGGCGATCAAGTTTTTCCTCTACACGGCCTTCGGCTCCGCCCTGATGCTGGTGTCGATTTTGTCGCTGGCGTATCTGCACATGGAGAGCCGCAATCTTCTGACGTTCAATTTTCTCATCCTGAAGGACCTCATTCTGCCCCCCCACGTCTCGCTGTACCTGTTTTTGGGATTCGCACTTGCGTTTGCGATCAAGGTTCCCGTGTTTCCGTTTCACACGTGGCTGCCGGACGCGCACACGGAGGCGCCGACCGGCGGCAGCGTCATTTTGGCGGGAGTTCTCCTGAAATTCGGCGTCTACGGATTTTTCCGGTTCTGCTTGCCGCTGTTCCCCGACATCGCGATGCGCGCTGCGCCGTGGCTCGCGGGACTCGGGGTCGTCGGCATCGTCTACGGGGCGCTTGTGTCGATGGTCCAGACCGACATCAAACGCCTCGTGGCGTTCTCGTCCGTTTCGCATCTGGGCTTCTGCATGCTCGGACTCTTCGCCTTTACGGTCGAAGGCATGGCCGGCAGCCTCTTTGTGTGCCTCGCGCACGGCGTGTCGACCGGCGCCCTGTTTTTGCTCGTCGGGTTTCTCTATGACCGCCGGCATACGCGGGACATTTCGGAATTCGGCGGGATCACGCAGGTCATGCCGTTTTACGCGGCCGTGTTCGTCATCACGGCCCTCGCGTCCGCGGGCCTGCCGGGCCTCTGCGGGTTCGTGGGAGAATTTCTGTCGCTGGCCGGCGCGTTTCTGTCGCAGAGCCTGCCGCATGCGCGGCTTCTAACGGTGGCCGCGGCCACGGCGGTGATTCTGTCGGCGGTGTATCTCCTCTGGATGGTCCAGCGCGTGTTTTTCGGCGCGCTGTCGAATGACAAAAACCGCCGGCTGGCCGACCTGACGCTCCGCGAGCGGTGCGCGATCCTTCCTCTGATCGGTCTCATGATCTGGATGGGCGTGTATCCGGAACCGATTCTGGCCAGGATGCGCCCAACGCTCGACATGCTCCGGACGTTTGTCATGCTCAAACGCGGCCAGATCGAACGGGAACTGCAAAGAAACGACACGGCGCCGGACATCGCGCCGGCGCCGATGGAAAAACCGGGATCGCCGGCCGACCGGCCCCCGCGGGAGACGGTATGATCTCGATCACGGCCGCCGACCTCTCGGGCATTTCGCCCGCACTGCATCTTGCGGTGGCCGGCATCGCCATCATGCTCCTCGACGCGCTCTGGCCCATGCGGTCGAAACTCCTGTCGGTTTGGATCACCCTCGCGGCGCTCGGCTGCTCTCTCACAACGAGCCTTCACCGCCTGACGGCCGGCGTGGACGTGACCCTCTTTAACGGCGCGGTCCGGATGGACGGGTACGCGCACGCGTTTTCGGCGATCATCTGCCTCGCCTCGACGCTCGCGGTCCTGTCCGCCCCCAAGTATCTGCGCCTGCGGGGCGTTCATCTCGCCGAATATTACGCGCTCCTGCTTTTCTCCGTCTGCGGCATGGTGCTCTTTGCGGCGGCGGAGGAGCTGATCATGCTTTTCCTCGCGCTGGAAACGCTGTCGATCCCGGTCTACTGCCTGGTGGGATTCACGCGGACGAACGTGTATTCGACGGAGGCGTCGATGAAATATTTCGTGATCGGCGCGTTCGCCACCGGATTTCTCGTCTACGGCATCGCCCTCCTCTACGGCGCGGCCGGATCGGGGTATCTCGTGGATCTTCGCGCGGGCGCCGCACGGGCGCCGGGACTTTTCTACGCGGGCATGACGCTGTTGTTGGTGGGATTTCTATTCAAGATCGGCGCCGTCCCGTTCAACATGTGGACGCCCGACGCCTACGAGGGCGCGCCGACGCCGGTGACGACCTTCATGGCCGAGGCCGTCAAGGCCGCGCCGTTCGGGGGAATGATCAAGGTGCTGTTCGTCGGATTCGGCTTTGACGCCGCGGTCGGGCTCTGGCAGCCGGCGTTGGTGGTGATCGCCGTCCTGACCATGACCGTCGGCAACCTCACGGCGCTGGTCCAGACCGACGTCAAGCGCATGATGGGCTATTCGTCCATCGCGCATTCGGGCTACATCCTGGTCGGCATCCTCGCCGCGTCGAAACTCCAGTCGGCCGACGCCCTGGCGGCGGTCCTCTATTACCTCTTCGTCTACGTCCTCATGAACGCGGGCGCCTTCGGAATTCTGATCCTGTTTTCTCACAAGGACAAGGACACAAATGCCGTGGAGGATCTGACGGGCCTCGCGCGCGAACGTCCATGGGCGGCGGCGCTCATGGCGGTCTACATGCTGTCGCTGACCGGCCTGCCGCCGCTGGCGGGATTTTTCGGCAAGTTCTACATTTTTTCGTACGCCGTAAAGGCGGGCTATGTCCCGCTGGTGATCATCGCGATCCTCAACAGCGTGGTCTCCGCCTACTATTATTTGAAGGTCATCGTCGCGATGTATTTCCGGGGCCCCGAGGACACGGGCCGCGCGGCCGTCTTTCATTACGAGGGATACAGCGTGTTCCTGCTCGCCATGCTGTGGTTCACCGCCTGGGGCATCCTCTACTACGGCATCCATTCCGAACCCCAGCTCGCCCTAGCGCGGCTCGCGGCGTCGAGCCTGTTCGCGACGGCGCCTTGAGATTTGGCCTCGACATTCCCGGCCCGCGATGCAGCTACTGATCTATTTTTTTAACCGCCCTGTCCATTATTTCCTGATCGCTGCCGCCGCCGTCTTTATTGGTCTGTACCTGCTCGCGCGATCGCGCGAATCGCTCTCCCGAATCGTGTTCGCCGGACTGGTGTTGGAGCTCTGTGTTGTCACCCTTCATTTTTCCGGGTGGTTCAAGTTCATCGGGATTACGAAGACGTTCGTGTTTGAGTTTGTGCCGCTGACGCTGTTTTTGCTCTGGATCTCGCATGCCTTCGATCGCGAAACCCACCGCCTGACTTCCGGCCCGCTCAATATCGCGGTCTTCTCGTTCTTTGTGATCTGCGTCCTCGGCGCGTTTCTGGCCCCGCGGCGTTTCTGGTATTACGCATTCGACTGGGCGGTGCGATTCGCCTCCGCGGTTCTGTTGTTTTTCCTGGTCATCCAATTCGTGAACACCCGCCGGCGCTGGACCATTATCCTGCACACGTTCCTGGCGCTGCTCGGCGTCACTTCGATCTACTGCATCCTCCAGATGCAGGGACTCGGGTTCGAGCAGTTCGGCGGCCGGATCGTGAACGTGTCGTCGTTCGGCAACAAAAACGTCTTCGCCTCCTTCCTCTGTTTCACCACGCCCCTCGCCCTGTCGATGGCCGCCGGCGCCCGCACCGCCCCACGAGCCGCCGGCTATGGCACCCTGGCCGCGCTCGGCCTGTACAATATCTGGGTGGGTGAAACGCGTGGCGCATGGCTCGGCATGATGGCGTTCGGAGCGCTCGCGGTGCTGTTCGAATGCCGGTACGGCAGATTGAGAATGTGGGCGGGGACGATCATAAAGGCGGCCCTCCTCGTCGCGGCTGTCGCTGTCGGGGCGGTCATACTCCTCTCCGTGATCTCCGAACACCGTCTGGACACCCTGCGATCCATCTTTCAGACCACGTCCGGGACCAACATCATCCGTGTCTACATGTGGTGGGCGGCGGCACGAATGCTGTGGGACAACCCGCTGTTCGGCCAGGGACTCGGCACGTCCCACGTTGTCTTTCCCTTCTTCCGTCCCGACCAATACAACCGGATCGGGATGCAGCACAACACGGATTTTGTTCATTCTGAAGCGTTGCAGGTGTTGTGCGAGCAGGGAATTATTGGATTTTCGGCGTGGCTGGCGGTGCTGATCATATTCTTCATGCTGGCGCTGCGCAAACTCCGCGCGCTGGCCGATTCCGCGGACCGCTACATTCTCTTCGGCCTCACGGGCGCGCTGTTCGGCGCGCTGGTGCATGAGTCGATCAGTTTCAATCTGCGCTGGGCGTCCAGCATGATGGCATTCTGGTTCGAGATGGCGATGGCGACGCGGTATGTGATGGGATTTGAGGAGACCGCGGAGCGCCGCCGGGGAGTCCTGGCAGAACTGAGGATGCAGATCAGCCCGCGGACGCTGGCCGCCGGCCGCATGGCAGTCCTGCCGGTTCTGGGCGCGGCGTTCGTATTTATGAGTTATGGTCATTACCGCGTGCTGCGCGGCGACTGGGCGTTGAAAGAGATGCGGGTTGCAAGCCGGGCGGTGAGCATGGGAGAGGAATCGGTGAAATCGAATCCTTACAATCACAGCGCCTATGACAATCTGGCAATCCATTATTTTGAGGTAAAAGACATCCCCAAAGCGCTTGAATGGTCTTACAAGGTGATGCAGATCGCGCCCAATTATGGGTTGGTCCAACGTAACGTCGGACTGGCCTATTATGATCTTTATTCCAGGACCAATTCGCCCCTTCAACTCTATGCCGCGGCGATCGAGTTCGAGGCGGCAACCCTCCATAACAACGATATCGACAACAACGATCGCCTGGTCAAACTCTACGCCCTGCACATGAACAACGAATCCCGTGCCCGCTACCACAGCCGCCTCATGTTCTCACAGGCGGTGGAGGACTGGATGTACAATCACCATCGCATGGCCGCTACATACGGGTGGAATGTTCACCACCTCAACCTCTCCAACCTCCCGCCCGACTTTGATCATCACAGGTATCTCTTCGAGATATTCATCAAACCCGGCAACGACGCGATTCGGGCCTACTGGCAGAAACGCCTCGATCTGCTCCATCAGCATCGGCGGCCGCGCGACGAAATCCGATATACGCTCCGGATGGCGGCGGGATATGTGCCCGACAACCAGGCGCTGGTCGAGATGTCCATCAGGGAATACATGGAATTGGAGGAACCTGAAATCGATCTCGCCTTTCTGGCCAATTATATCGAATCGCTTCGTCCCGGGCATGGGCCGGCCGAGCTTTTGCACCAGACACGCCTGCGACTCATTGAACTGGGCGGGCCGCAAGCGTCCCCATGGATCATGTACGCCATCGGCGTCATCTCGCACCAGCTCGGCGACCATGACGCCGCCCAGCGGTTTATGTCGATGGCCCGGGCACGGGGCGCGCAGTTCAAGCAGTTCAATCCGTGGGCGGGGCGGTTGGCGGACTCGCCGGCAGGCCGGCTGCATCAATCCCGCACACCGTGAAAACCACTCGGTGAAGGATGGTGAAACCCGTCAAACACGAATGAATGAGCATGAATGTCTTCATGGGAATGAGAAACGTTTCTAAAATTCGTGACCATTCGTGTCATATGTTTTCAGAATTCCACCGATCGGTGTCATATTGACATTTGACGCGCGCGCGGGCAACTTACCCCCATGAGCCGATGGTCGAAGGTTGTGATTCTGGGTCACACCGGGTTTATTGGGAGGGCGCTGGCGCGGCATTGCGAGCGGGCGGCGGGCATGCGGGTGTTCGGATACTCGTCCGACACCGTGGACCTGCGGCGGCCGGAGAGCATGGACCGGCTGGCGGATGTCGTCGATTCTGAGACCGCGCTGTTCCTCGCCTCTGCCGTCACGCGCGAGAAGGGCGACACGAAGGAGTCCTTTGACGACAACGCGCATATGGTCCACACCGTCGCGCGCTTTCTTGAAACACACCGGCCCGGCAAATGCGTCTACTTCAGCTCGATCGCCGTCTACGGCGATTCCCGCACAGACCTTGCCATCACGGAGGAAACCCGGGTCAATCCCGACTCGTTCTACGCGCTCGCCAAGTACGCCGGCGAGTACATTCTCGGATGGGCCTGCCGGGCGGCCGGTGTTCCCTATTTGAATCTTCGGGTCTGCCACGTCTACGGCCCTGGCGACACGCACGCGACCTACGGGCCGATGCAGTTTGTCTCGACGCTTCTGGCGGAGCGCGCCATACGCCTGTTCGGCCGCGGCGAGGACCGGCGCGATCATCTCTACATCGACGACCTCATCGGCCTGACGGACCGCTTGACGTTCGGCGACGCCGAGGGGCTGTTCAATCTGGTGTCGGGCACGAGTGTGACGCGGGCGCAGATCGTCGACATGATCCGGGAGATCGCGCCGCACGAATTTGAACTCAAATTCATCCCAAGGAAAAAACCGCACGTCGATCAGCAATTCGATATTTCAAAACTGCTGCGCGCCGCCCCCGGATTCGGGTTTACCCCGCTTGAGGAGGGCCTGAAGCAAACGCTGGACGCGTTTACCGCAGATTCTCGAGCTCGATGATCGTGTAAAAGGTGTCGACGCTGACCTTCGGATTCTGAAAGAGCTTGTCCCAGCCGTCCGGCGTCATGAAGGTCTTGATGATGGGCGCCCAGGCCATCATGGACCGGTGCTGGAGGTCGTTGGTGTAGGCGTCGACCTGGATGTAGACGCCCGCGCCTTTTCGCGCCACCCGCACGACCTCGCCGAACGTTTTCTGCACGTCGGACTCTGGCATGAAGTGCAGGGAGTTGATGAGAAGGATCAGGTCGAAGCTGTTGTCCGCGTACGGAAGGCGCGTCGGATAGCCGACGTCGATCAGGTCCCGGACCGTGTCCGGCGCGGTGTCCTTCGCGTACTGCGCGACCTCGAATCCGCGCACCGTGATCCCCGGCATCGCCAGCTTGAGGTCTTTCAGCAGAAATCCCTTCGCGCAGCCGATGTCCAGAACGCTCGATTGCGGCGTCAGGCCGTACTTCTCCTGCAGCTTTTTCGCGATCGCCGCCCACCGGCCGTCGTCCTTGTAGCCGCCGTAGCCGCGGCTCCGGGGGCCGTCGAAATAATCCCTGCTGAATGTGCCGTCGATGTTGCGCGTGGCGGCGACGTCCGGCGGGAGGTTCTTGATCTGAATGGCGTCCACGCCCAGAAGGTTGTATCGCATTTAAGTCCGCAGCGGCGTCATCGGGCCAGTTCGAGCAGTTCCGGAAACTCCTCGCACCGGCGCTGCCAGTAGGGCGAGTCCTTCAGGACCGCGTCGAACCGCCGCTGCATCTCCTTTCGTTTGGATTCGTTCCCAAGATGCCGGTGCCCGTAGGCCAGGGCCGCAATCATGGAGGCGTCGAACGGGTAGGCGCCGCTGATCGACTCGAACCACCGCACGAGCTTCGCCATGTGGGGTCCGGGCCGGAAGCTCGGGTTATCTATAAAATTTGCGACGAGATTGAACGTGAACCAGATTTCCTTGATCTGCTCTTTCGACGGAACCTGGTCCTTCGGCAATTTGAAAATGTCCCGGCCCGTCAGGACCGGCGGCCGGTCCCGGTCGCCGTGATAGCCTTTGTAGTAGCCGAATTCGCCGCGGACGGCCGACCGGCCGGGGTTCAGGGTCTTATCGTAATTCTCATAGTCGCACCGCTCGTCGCCGAGGGACTGGAACACGGCGTAGATTTCGGTGCCCTTGAGCGGCTGGCAGATGTAAAAGCTCGCCCAGTCCCACGCAAGGTCCCGCGCGAACGTGTAGGTGTCCATCATTTCTCCGAAGGTTTCCTTCGGAAAGCCGACGATGAAATTTCCGCTGACGAAGACATCGGGATATTTTTTGAAAATCCGGTCCGCCTCGTATTGCTTGCGCTTCACGGTCGGTTTCTTGATCTTCTTCAGCCACTCGTCGTTCCCGCTCTCCACGCCGATCTTCAGCGCCTTCATGCCGGACTTCACCATCCACTCCATGTTCTCCTCGGTCACCGCCGCGCCGATCAGGCCGTTGTTGCAGATCCACTCGAACCCCGGCGCCTCCGCGGCGATCGCGCGGAACATCTCCAATGCGCGGGCGGGGTTGTACAGAAGATCGTCGTCGAGCCAGTCGATCTGCTTGATTCCGCATTTCTCGACCAGGAACTTGATCTCGTCCACCACGCGACGCACGTCCCGCTGCCGGACGGCGCGGCCGTTGAAGTCCCGCACGGTGCAGAACGTGCACTGCGCGCGGCAGCCGCGGTTGCTCAGGACCGTCGCGAAGGGCTTGTCCTCGCCGTTGTAGCGCGAGAAGGCCGCGAGCGACCCGTACTGGTGGTAAGTCGAGATCGGGATGAGGGAATAGTACGGCCGGAGGTCGATGTCGATCTCCTCCGCGGTCGGGATCATCGCGCCCGGGGACTCGGCGATCTCGCCGTTCAGCCGAAACCCGATCCCCTGCGGCATCTCCGTGATCGGCCGGCCGGATTCGGCGTTCCGGCAATTCTGCAAAAAGACCCGGAAGCTGTGCTCGGATTCCTTTCGAAAGACGATGTCGGCGCAGTCCTTCTCCAAAAGCTCGTCGTAGTCGTAGCTCGCCTGGACGCCGCCCACGAGCACGGGGATGGCCGGGTAGAGCTCATGGATCCACCGGTCGATCTCCATGAAAATGGACCGGGTGGCGCCGAACATGCAGGAAACCCCTACGTGGACGCGGGCTTCCTTCGACAGCTCCTCGCGGATGAGGTCCTTCCAGAAATCGAACCGGAAGTGGGGGTCGTGACACCGTTTCAGCATCTCGTAGTTGAGGTCGATGATCCGCAGATCGATCGAAGGGTCCACCGACCGCGCCACCGCCGCGATGTAGACGAGGCCCATCGGCGGGTAGGCGAAATACCCCCGCCGGCGGGCGATGTCGATGCTGAACATGTCCTCCGGCACCTGTGGCGGATTGATCAAGAGGAGCTTCCGCGGGTTCCGCACGCCGAGCGACGCGTGAAAGCGCGCATATTTTTCGAGCAGCTCATGGGGCGATGCGGATCGGGTGTCCATGGCCGCGACCGCGGATGCGGAGCTTATGTTTGGCATAAGGATCAAAGTTTATCACACTATCGACCGAATTCAATCGGAACTGAAAGCCGGCCGCCCTTCAACCGGTTTCATTCCGCCGACCCCATCTGCTTTTCAAGTTTTGCCGCCCGTTCCGGATCGCTCAATTTCAGGCGACCATGAATTTCGATGGCGGCGTCCCTCCTCCCGGCCTTCAAATGCACCAGGGCCAACTGGTACCAGGCCTCATGCTGATAATGGTCTTCGCCGGGCAACGGTTTCAGCTTGACGGCTTTTGTCAAATGTCCGACAGCTTCGTCGCGCCGGCCCAGTTTGGCAAGAATCGTGCCCAAGACCAGGTGCGCTTTCAGGTCGTCCGGTCTGATTTGGATCAATTTTTCAAGCGTGGGGATTGCCAGATCATTCTGGCCGCGTTTGGCGTAGGCCATGCTCAAGTTCCCGAGGGTGGCCACATCGTTCGGTTTTCTTCGAAGCATTTCGTTGAGTATCCCAATCTCATCCATCGGGTTCGAGGTGTCCGTGTCGAGCTTGGACAACCATTGACTCGCTTCACCCTGATCCGGTTGGAATTCAAGCACCCGCCTGAAACATGCGGTCGCATCGCGAAACCGCGCCTGCGTGATCCGGTTCTTGCATATTTGCATCATCAGCGGGACGGTCAGCGCGAATCCGCCCGGGTGGGCCAGCCGCACGGCGATATCCTCTCTTACGGCCGAAAAGGATTTCAGGCCGGCGGGCGAAGGATTCGCCCGGATCGCTTCGATCTCCCGCAGAATCCGGTCGGCGACGATCATGTGACCGTAGGGCGTCAGATGCACCAGATCCAAAAAACAGTCCGCCCGGCTGTTTTTGAACGATTCGGTGAGATCCAGAAACCGGACGCCCGCGGCCGCCGACGCTTCTTGCGCGGCGCGAACGTAGTGCGGGGTGAAGTCACGAATCCGCGTTGCCATGCCCGGCCGGCGAACCGTCTCCACGTCGAGCATGTCCTCTTCTCTTGGCTGACGCCAGTTCGAACCATAAAAGAGATTCGGCTGCGCGGCGACGATCATCTCCACGCCATGCGCCCGCACGGCCCGGGCCATTTCTTCAACCCCGTGTTTGTAGTTCTCAATCATCTCCGGCCCGGGGTCTCTGAATTGAATTTGATCACCCTCGGCCGCCCCCGGAAGATCGTCGATTCTTTCCGGTCGCTCCGCGCGGCTTCGTGAATATCGAACATACCTGAACATGCGATAGATGCCCGAATTGACGATCTGATCGCTTGCCAAAAAACGCCCGCCGGATCGTTCCGCCAGCCCCTTGCGCAGCCGGAATTGCTTTGACATCTCATTCTCCCAGCCGTCCGCCGTCAGGCGGGTGCCCGAACTGATCGCGTTCGCCAGATCGTTGTAGCCATTATATAGAATCACCATATCAGGCTCAAACGGCAGCACCCGATGGATCAGCATCTGCTGTTCCTGTCGCGTGTTGTATCCCGGCACCGCTGCGATGACGACCTCGACACGGCCCATGGCCTGCCTCAAGTAGGTCTCCAGGAGACCCGCGAACGCCTCGTCCTCAAAAACATACAAGCCGAAGGCGGCGGATCCGCCGAGCACAAATATCCTCACGAGCCCGGCCGGTTTCGGCGTCTCCAGTTCTGAACGGTACCGGAATCCCTGGGAATTGGCGGTCATGAGAACTTCCCGGCCGTTCGAGGCATGATTCGTCGTATGGGAAGGCCGCAGTCCATAATCCAGCGGCGGCTGATCGAGGGTCATCAATCCCTGATAGAAAATCGGATCCGGATCAACGCGCTTGAGATAAATCCGGCAGGAAACCTCGACCGCATAAACCACGGCGCCCGCCGCCATCAACCCCATGGTGATGAGAAGACTGCGCCGCAGGGACGGACTCCTGTCTGCCAATCTCATCCAAGCCTCCTTCCGCCGCAACTCTATTGTAATTTGGGCTGAGTCTAACATAATATTTGGCCGATAATGGGAGTAATGGAGAAACAAGGAGGCGGCATTGAGCGCGCAGAAAATTCTGACGTTGGATGAACTTGAAGGGGCCGTCGCGGAGGCGCGGCGGGCCGGCAAACGGGTGGTGATGTGCCACGGCGTGTTTGACCTTGTGCATCCCGGCCACATCCTGCACTTTCAGGCGGCCCGCAAGGCGGGTGACCTGCTGGTCGTGACGGTCACGCCTGACCATTTCGTCAACAAGGGGCCCGGGCGGCCGGTGTTCGGGCAGCGGCTGCGGCTCGAGAGTCTCGCGGCGCTCGAGTGCGTCGATTATGTCGCCCTCAACGAATGGCCGACCGCCATCGACACGATTCACAAGATCAAACCCAGCATCTATGTCAAGGGCAGCGAGTATGCGGACGCGACGAGGGATATCACCGGGAAGATCTCCGAGGAGGAGGCTGCCGTCAAGGCGGCCGGCGGGGAGATCAAGTTCACCTACGAGCAGACCTTCAGTTCCAGCTCCCTGCTCAACGAGTTTTTCAGGAAGCTTCCGCCGCGCGCGGAGACGTTCCTCAAGCAGTTCCGGGCGCGGTTCACGGCGAACGATGTCATCGAGGCCCTTCGGGGCCTCAAGACCGTTCGCGTGCTCGTGATCGGCGAGGCGATCGTCGACCAGTACTGCTACTGCGCGCCCCTGGGCAAGTCTCCGAAGGAGACGATCATCGCGACGAAGTATGCGTCCGAGGAAAATTTCGCCGGCGGGTCACTCGCGGTCGCCAACCACGTGGCCGGGTTTTGCGAGCAGGTTTCGCTGGTCACCTACCTCGGACATAACAGCCCCTTTGAGGATTTCATCCGCTCGAAATTGCGGCCCAACGTCAAACTCCATCCGGTCTACGCGGACGACCGGCCGACCATCGTCAAGCGGCGGTATGTGGACCCTGCGTTCCTGACGAAGATGTTCGAGGTGCAGCGCTTGGAGGACACGCCGCTGCCGGCCTATCTGGAGGACGAAATGAGGGCGGTCGTGTCCCGCGAGCTTCAGCAGCACGACATGGTGATCGCCGCCGATTTCGGCCACGGGCTGTTTACCGACGCCGTCCGGCAGGTTCTATATGATTCCGGCAAATTTCTGGCCGTCAACACGCAGACCAACAGCGCCAATCTCGGGTTTAATCCCGCCACGAAGTACCAGAAGGCGGACTACGTGTGTGTCCATGAAGGGGAACTGAAACTCGCCCTCCGGGTCCAGTACGGCGACGTCCAGACGCTTACCGGCAACCTGCGCGCCGCCGTCCATACGCCCACCATCGTGGTCACGCGGGGACCCAACGGGTCGCTCATGATCACCCACGACGGCGGAGTCCACGAGGCGGCGGCGTTGTCGGGCAACGTGGTCGACCGGGTCGGCGCGGGCGACACGTTTTTCGCGCTGACGGCGCCGTGCGTGTACAAACGCGTGGATCCGGAGATCGTCGGCTTTGTCGGCAACTGCGCGGGCGCGATGGCGGTGGGAACCGTCTGCAACCGCGAACCGGTCGATCCGATCGCGTTCCAGAAATTCATCTCCCACCTTCTGGCCTGACCATCAAACTCGATCGACGGTTGATTTCGGCATGGCCGTTCAAGCCCTATGCCCACTATCGCGGGGAGGTGGGCGAGGGGGCGCTGTCCCGGTTGTTTGAAGCGCAGATCCGGCGGATGCGGCCGGACGACAAACGCCATACTTTCTACAGTGTCGGCAGAAAAGGCGCGCCGGGGGGCTTGGCGGCCCTCAGCCGCCTCGACTGGGACGCAAAATATCTGAAGGCCGGCGCCGCGCGCATCGATTGGCTGATCGCGAGCGGGACCTATGAATCGCAGTTTGCGGTCAAGGAGACGCTGCTCAAGCAGATACTCAAAGCCTGCGTCGCCGCCCGCGTCCGGCATCTCTCCTGCCGCGTCGCGTCATCGGATCTGTCCGGCATTCACGTGCTCGAGCAAAACGGATTTGTCATGGTCGACGGCATCCTGACGTTTTCGCTCGACACGCGCGGCTGGAAGCGGCCGAAACGGCAGGGCGGGTTCAGCGTCCGGCTCTGCCGGGAATCCGACATCAAACAGGTCCGCGAGATCGGCCGGCGTTCCTATATCTATGACCGGTTTCACTCAGATCCCAGGATTGCAAAAAAAGCCGCCGACCGCCTCCATGCGGCATGGGTTGAAAACGCGTGCCGGGGCAGTGCATCGGACGCCGTCGTGGTGGCGGAGGAAAAGGGCCGGATCCTCGGGTTTGTCACCTGCAAGATCGATCCCTATTCGACGGAACACCTTGGCCTAAAGATCGGGACGATCGTCCTGGTGGCGACAGCCGGCGGCGGCCGGCACCGTGGCGTGGCACGCGAGATGACCTACGGCGCAATCGCATGGTTCCGTGACCAGGGCTGCGACAAGGTCGAGGTCGGCACGCAGTTCCGGAACATCCCCGCCAGCCGCCTCTACGCGGCCTGCGGTTTCCCTCTCGTCGCCACCAGCCTCTCGCTCAGAAGATGGCTGGACTAATTCAGGACTTCAGAATTTCCAACGCCACGTCCGCCACGTAGTTCGCGTCGGCGGCGGTCATGGCCGGGAAGAGCGGGAGGGAGACGATGCCGTCGTAGACTTTTTCGCAGATTGGGAAATCCCCCCGGCGGAGGCCGAAGGTTTTTTGGTAGTAGGAATGCAGGTGCAGCGGGATGAAGTGGACGCTCGCGCCGATGTTCATTTCCTTCAATTGGTCGATGAAGGCCGATCGGTCGATCCCGAATTTCCGGAAATCGATCCAGAGCGGGTAGATGTGCCGGGCATAATCGGTCTGGCGGACCATCGGTGAAACCGGAGGGACCCTCACGCCTTCGAGCGACTGGAAGCGCCCGTCATACAGCAGCGCAAGCGTCCGGCGGATTTCGAGGAACCGGTCCAGCTTCAGGATCTGGTGCATGCCGATGGACGCCTCAACGTCCGTCATGTTGCACTTGAATCCCGCCGCTGAAACGTCATACCGCCACGACCCTTCCGCGCTGTAACGCTTCCACGCGTCCTTGTCGATTCCGTGGAGCGAGAGAACCCGAATCCTGCCGGCGAGGTCGGCGTCGTCCGTCGAGACCGCGCCGCCTTCGACGGTCGTCATGTTTTTGGTCGGATAAAAGCTGAAGCAGGTGGCGTGGCTGAGCACGCCGATTTTTCGCCCGCGGTAGGACGACCCCAGCGCGTGCGCGGCATCCTCGATGACAAAGAGGTTGCGCCGCCTTGCGATCTCCAGGATCTCGTCCATTCTGGCCGGGTGGCCCGCGTAGTGGACGGGGACGATGGCCCGCGTCTTCGGCGTGATCTTCTCCTCGATTTTCCCCGGATCGATCGTGTAGCTCTCCTCCTCGATGTCGACCAGCACGGGTCGCGCGCCCGTGTGGACGACCGTGTTGGCGGTCGCGGCGAACGTGAAGGGCGTGGTGATGACCTCGTCGCCCGGGCCGACGCCGAGCGCCGCGAGCGACAGATGCAACGCGTGCGTGCAGGATGCGAGCGCGACGGCGTGCTTCGCGCCGACGTATTCGGCGATGCGCTGTTCAAACGTGTGGGCGCGCTTTCCCGTCGTGACCCAGCCGGAGTCGAGGCATTTCAGGACCTCCTCCTTCTCCTCATCGCCGATCATGGCGACGGCCAGCGGCAGAAAATCGGCGCGCTTGGCGATCATCGATAGAGATATTTGACGTTATAATAAACGTCGTCGCGGAAATCTCGAATCTGCCCGCTCCGGAAGGCCTCCGCCATCTCCCGGATGCCGTCCGCGATGGACTTCTGCGGCTTGAATCCCGTCAGCGCGGCGATCTTGTCGAAGTTGACGCGGTAGTCCCGCGCGTCCTCCATCGACGGGTGCTGCTCCACGCGCAGATCCTTGAAGATGGGGAGGAAAAAATCCGGGAGCCGCGCGATTTTGAAATTCAAGCCGTTGGCGCCGACGTTGAAAATCTCGCTCCGGACCTGCCCCTCCTCCGCGCCGAGGACGGCGAGGATCGCGCGGGCGGCGTCCTGAACGTGGACGAAGGGCCGCCACTGGTCGCCGCCGTAGATCTGGATCCGGCCTTCGTTCACCGCGCGCGCGGTCAGATGGTTGATCACCAGGTCGAATCGCATGCGCGGGGAATGCCCAAAAAGCGTCGCGAGGCGCAGGATCACAAACGGCATCGACTCGGCCTCCTTGAACAGCACCTGCTCGGACATGATGCGGGTGCGCGCATAGAGCGAGATCGGCTCGAGCTTGGAGCCTTCGTTCAGCTCGAGATTGGAATTTGCGCCGTAGACGCTGCAGGAGGAGGTGAAGACGAGCCGTTGGATCTTGTAATATTTGCTGATCTCCACCAGGACCTTGGTCGACTCGTAGTTGGTGTTGAGCGTGTCGGTCTCGCTCAGATTGCACGCGGGATCGCCCACGATGGCGGCCAGCGCCACCACCGCGTCCCGGCCCTGGATCGCCTTCACCACGTCGCCGATGTTGCAGATGTCGCCGGTCACCAGAGAAAATCCCGCGCGGCCGCGCAGGTCCCGCACGCCGGCGTCGCCGTAGCACAGCTTGTCCAGCACCGTCACCTCGTCGCCGCGGTCGAGCAGCATCCGGACGAGGTGCGATCCGAGGTATCCGGCGCCGCCGGTGACGAGGATTTTCATCGGCCGGGAAACTCGATGATCGCGCGGCCGGCCTTGCCCTGCTCGACGGCCTCGAGGGCGGCGTTGACGTCGTCCAGGCGAAACCGGTGCGTGATGAGTTCATCGAGTTTGAGCTTGCCGGTCATATACAGGTCGACGTATCGCGGAAAATCCTGCGCGGGGTCGGTCGCGCCGCCCCAACTGCCGACGATTTGCTTGCCGCAGATCAGCATGAACGGATCGATCGAGATCGGCATGCCCTTGGCAAGATTCCCGATGAGAATCGCGAGGCCGCCGTCGGCACGGATCGACTGAAAGGCCTGCTCCATCGTCTCGCGAATGCCCGCGGCTTCGATCGCCACGTCCGCGCCCCGGCCGCCGGTCAGCTCCAGAACGGCCGGCACGACGTCCTGCGTTTTGGCGTTCACCACGTGCGTCGCACCAAAGGCGCGTGCAAGAGCCAGTTTGTGGTCATGGATGTCGACGGCGATGACCTTGCCGGCGTTGGTCAGGGCGGCGGCTTGGATCGCGCAAAGGCCGATGCCGCCGGCGCCGAACACCAGCACCGCGCTGCCGGGTTTGGGCCGGGCCGTATTGAAGACCGCGCCGGCGCCGGTCGCGACGGCGCAGCCGATGAGCGCGGCCTTGTCGAGCGGCATATCTTTTCGAATGGGCACGACGCGATTTTCCGCGACGACGGCCTCGTCCTGAAAGGTCGTGATCTGGCCCGCGTTGATCTTGCGGCCGCCCACGGCGTAGGCCGGCGGCGCCGCATTGATCCCGGGACCCTTGATCCACGTCAAAATCACATGGTCGCCCGCCTTCACGCGCGTGACGCCCGGGCCGATCGCCTCCACCACGCCGGCGCCCTCGTGGCCCATCGTGTGCGGCAGGAACTTGTCCGGGCCCCGGCAGCCCCGCGCCTCGGAAATCTGCGTGTGGCACACGCCGCTTGCGGCGATCCTCACCCGCACCTGCCCGTATCCGGGGTCGGCGGCGGTCAGGTCCTCCACCACGAGCGGCTTGTTCAACTCATACAAAATGGCAGCTCTCATGACCGGATCGCCTCCTCAGACCTTGTGCTCATAGACCAGCGGCCGCGCCAGGATCGCGTCCCAGTTCTGCTCGACCCAGTCGATCACTTCCTGCAGGCCCCGGTCGAATGACTCCCGCGGATTCCAGCCGAGGTCCCGCATGGACTTGTTGTAGTCGAGCACGTATCGCGCGTCCTGTCCGAGGCGTTCCTCGACGGCGACGGCGCACGAATCGAAATCCTTCTTCATGAGCCGGCAGATGCGCTCCACAAGTTCCCGGATCGACAGCGAATGCCGGTCGCCCAGATGGTAGACGTCGCCCGGCTGCCCGACCTCGGCCGCCTTGATGACGGCGCGGGCCACGTCGCGCACGTGGATCCAGGTTTTGACCGCCTGCCCGCCTCCGTGCAGCTCGAGCTTCTGGCCCTTTTTCATATAGATCACCGAGCGGGGGATGATCTTGTAGAGCTGCTGGTGCCGGCCGTAGACGTTGGTCGACCGGATAAAAATCGCCGGGAAGCCGAAATTTTTCCGAAGGGTCGTCAGATACATGTCTCCGGCCGCCTTCGACGCCGCGTAGGGCGTGCTCGGATTGTACGGCGCCGACTCATCCAGCGCCCCGTTGCAGGTGCCGTAGATTTCCGGCGTGGAAATCTGGATGAAGCTTTTCAGATATTTTTTTTCGCGCAGGCTGCTTCCCAGGGCCACGACGCCGAGCGTGTTGACCTGAAAATACCCCAGCGGCTGGTAATTGCTGAGACCGACTTCGCTCAGCGCGGCGACGTTGACCACGTGGTCCGGATGAAACTCGTCCAGCGCCGCCACCAGCCGGTCCGGCTCGCGGTAGAGGTCGATCTGCTGGAATTTGAACTTCGGCGCCGCCCGCTTCTTGTAAGGGAGAAAAAGGTCGGAATACTCGGCCGACCGGCTGACGCCGAGAACCGTGTTGTTCGGATTTTCCAAAAAGGCGTCGACGATGTGCGAGCCGGTGAAACAGTTGCTCCCGATCACCGCGACTCGTTTGCCGATCATGGGCTTCAGAACGGCCCGAAAAATTGCGGTGCGGTGGGCGTCGTCATGCCGGCGATCGACGCCTCCACGGCGGGCGGGACCTTCCCGCCCAGTCCCATCACGTCACAGGCGGCGCGGGCGATGTCGAGGGCGCCGGGGTAATATATTTTTTCCAGCGCCGACGTCGTCGGCGTCGGAACGTCCGGCAGCGTCACCCGGCGAATGGGCGCCTTCAGGGCGCCGAAACATTCCTCGGCCGCGAGCGCGGCGATTTCCGCCGAAAAGCCGCAGGTCTTCCACGCCGTGTCGACGATCACCAGCCGGCCGGTCTTGCGGACCGATTCCAGGATGAGGTTCACGTCGAGAGGCTTGATCGTCCTCGGGTCGACGATCTCCGCGTCGATGCCGGCCTCCGCCAGCGCCTGGCGCGCGCGGATGCTTTCGAAGACCATGAGCGACACGGCCACGACGGTCACGTCCTTGCCCTCGCATTTCACCACGCCCCGGCCCAGCGGGACCTTGTAGTGCCCGTCCGGCACGTCGTCTTCGATTTCGTAAAGGCGGCGATGCTCGATGAAGATGACCGGGTTGTTGTCCTCGATGCTCGAAATCAGCAGGCCCTTGGCGTCGTACGCGGAACTCGGCATCACGACCTTGAGGCCGGGGATGTGCGCGAAGACCGACTGCAGGCTCTGCGAATGCTGCGGCCCCTGGCCCCAGCCGCACCCGACGAGGGCGCGGATGGTGATCGGCACGCTCTGCCGGCCGCCCGAGGCGTAGCAGCGTTTGGCCGCGTGGTTGGCGATCTGGTCCATCGCGTAGAGCGTGAAATCAATCCGCTGGTGCGTCATGATCGGCCGCATGCCCGCCAGCGCGGCGCCGATGATCACGCCGGTCATGCCGTTTTCCGAAAGCGGGATGTCGAACACGCGCTCGGGGCCGAACCGCTCCTTCAGGCCGGCGGTCGAACCGAAAATCAGTTTCGGATCGTCCACGCCCTCGCCCATGATGAAGGTGCGGTCGTCCCGGGCCATCGCCTCGTGCAGCGCCTCGTTGATCGCCTGGCGGAACGCGCGCATCCGGACGGCGTCGGAGATGTCGCCCGGCGCAGCCGGCTCGGCGTGCCGGGCGGGAACGCCGGCGCGGCGCGACACGGGAACGCTCATGGCGCGTACACCCCGGCTTCGAGTTCTTCGGGCGCCGGAAACGGGCTCTCCTTGGCAAATCGCACCGCCGCAACGATCTCGGCGTCCACCTCGGCCTTCATCCGGTGGATGTCCTCCTCGCTCAAAAGGCCTTCCTCCACCAGCCGGTGCTGCAGCGTCCGGACGGGACACCGGGCGATCCACTCGTCCAGCTCCTCCGGGTCGCGCGTGACGTCACTCGACGCGCCGACGTGCTCCAGCCAGCGGTACGTCCGGCACTCGATGAGGGACGGGCCCGCGCCCCGACGCGCGCGCATGACGGCTTCGCGCATGGCTCGATAGACCTCAAGGGCATCGTTGCCGTCCACGCGCACGCCCGGCATCGCGTAGGCGTGGGCGCGCTCGTATATATTGTCCGCGCACTGGCGCTGGCTGAAGTGCGTGTAGACGGCGTAAAAATTGTTTTCGCAAACAAAGACCACCGGCAATTTTTTCAACGACGCGAAGTTCAAACTCTCGTGGAACACGCCCTCCTCCGTGCCGCCGTCGCCGAAGACCGCCACCGCTACGCGGTCCGACCGGCGCAGGCGCTCGGCCAGGCCGGCGCCGGCGGCCATCGGAATGGTGCCGCCGACGAGCGCGGAGGTGCAGAGCAGGCCCTCGTCGGGCGCGATCAGTTGCATCGAGCCGCCCTTGCCGCGCGTGCATCCGGTGCGCTTGCCGTACAATTCCGCCATCATCGCGTTCAAATCGCCGCCCAGCGACAGATACAGACCGTGAGCGCGGTACGTACCGAAGACCGAGTCGCCCTTCGACAGATTGGCGCAGACGCCGGCGGCGACGGCTTCCTGGCCGATATAGAGATGCGTCGGGCAGCGCATTTCCTGTTCGGGATAGAGGACGGCGATTTTTTCCTCGATCCGGCGGATCCGAAGCATCGTCCGGTACAGATTTTTTTTCAGATCGGGCGTGACGGCGTCCACGGCGTCCATGCGGCCTATGCCTTTCGCTTATAAAACTGCCGGATGGCCTTGCACACGGAGTCCACCTGCGCGTTCGTCAGATACTGGTGCACCGGGATCGACAGGATGCGCCCGGCGAGGCGCTCGCAGACGGGGAAATCGCCCTTGTGATAGCCGAGCGCCAGGCTGCAGGGCTGAAGGTGGAGCGGGATCGGATAATGAATCTTGGACTCGATCCCGTGCCGGGCCAGATGCGCCTGCAATTCGTCCCGCCGGTCGCACTGGATGACGAAGAGATGCCAGGTGTGAAACTCGTGCGGCGCCTCGGCCGGGCACTCGACCACGTTCGAAAGCGCCCGGCGATACCGCGCCGCAATCTGTCGCCGCCGGCGGATGGTTTTGTCCAGGTGCGCGAGCCGGCAGTTGAGGACGGCGGCCTGGAGGGTGTCCAATCGCGAGTTCAATCCCCAGACGGCGACCTCGTCCCTGGTCCGAAGGCCGTGGTTCCGCAGCAGCTTCATTTTTTCGCACAGCGCGCCGTCGTTCGTCGTGATCGCGCCGGCGTCGCCGGCCGCGTTCAGATTTTTCAAAGGATGCAGGCTGAAACAACCCATCACGCCAAACGATCCCGACGGCCGGTTCCGGTACAACGACCCGACCGACTGCGCGGCGTCCTCGATCACGTAAAGGCGGCGCCGCTCGGCGATTTTCAGGATCGGGTCCATGTCGGCGACGCGGCCCGTCAGATGCACCGGCAAAATCGCGCGGGTCTTCGGCGTGATCGCGCGCTCGATCCGTTCCGGATCGATGTTGAGGTCGGGCCCCACGTCGGCGAAGACCGGCCGGGCCCCGGCGAGGGCGATGCTCGAGGCCGACGCGATAAACGAGTTCGGCGCCGTGATGACCTCGTCCCCCGCGCCGATCCCGAGCGCCTTGAAGGCCAAAATCAGCGCGTCGGTGCCGTTGGCCACGCCGATCGCGTGCTGGACGCCGCACAGCGCGGCAAACCGCTTCTCAAACGCTTCGACCTCTTCGCCCAGAATGAAATTGCCCCGCGTGAGCACCCGATCCACCGCGCGCCGCACCTCGGCGCGCATCGACTTGTGCTGCGCCGGAAAATCGACGTAGGACACGCGGGCGTTCATTAATTTCGCTTGTAAAACTCGCGCACGACGTCGATCGCGTATCGCACTTGTTTCGCCGTCAGATGCTGGTCGGCCGGCAGGGTCAGAATGCATTTGGCCTGCCGGTCGGTCTCCGGGAAATCGCCCATCTTGTAGCCGAGCGGCGCGAGGCCCTTCTGGAGGTAGAGGGGAATCGGATAGTGAATTTTCGCCTCGACGCCGTTTTTGAGGAGAAACTCATACAGCGCGTCGCGCTTGCGCGCTTCGATCATGTACAGGTGATACACGCGCCGGACGTTGGGCCGGCGCGGCGGGAGGCGGATGTCGCTGGACATTTTAGAAAACGCCTCGTCATACATCGCGGCATGATCGATCCGTTTCTGGGTGATCATGTGGACCTGCTTGATCAGCCAGTTGCCGACGATGGCCTGAATGGAGTCCAGCCGGCTGTTATGGCCGAAGATTTCGACCTCGTCACGGTTGGCGAGGCCGTGGTTCCGGAGCAGGCGCAGGCGCGCGGCGATGCCGCCGGAATTGGTCACGACGATGCCGGCGTCGCCCCAGACGTTCAGGTTTTTCAGCGGATGAAGGCTGTATCCGGTCGCGGCGCCGAACGTGCCGGCGGTCTTGCCGTCGATGCTCGCGAGGATCGCCTGGCAGGCGTCCTCGATCACGACGAGGTTGCGCCGGCCGGCGATTTTCATGATGGCCGGCATGTCCGCCGCTTCGCCGGTGAGATGCACCGGCAGGATCGCCTTCGTCTTCGGCGTGATCGCCGCTTCGATCAGCGACGCGTCCATCGTGAAATACGGCGTGACGTCGACCAGGACCGGCCGAGCGCCGATTTCGGCGATGGCGCCGACGGTCGCGATGAAGGTGTTGGCGGCGGTGATGACCTCGTCGCCGTAACCGACGCCGGCGGCTTTCAGCGCCAGCTTCAGGGCGTCGGTGCCCGATCCGACCCCGACCGCATGGCGAGTCCCGATCATCGCCGCAAAGGACTTTTCAAACTGCGCGACCTCGGGCCCCAGCGTGAACTGGCAGGTCTTGAGGTGACGCCGGATCTCCGCCAGAATGCGGCCCGGCCTGGCGAATTGCTGCGGCAAATATGAAAACCGGACTTTCCATTTCATCTTAATCCCACCGCCTGCATTGTTTTGATGTTGTAGTACCGCCGGTCCCCCATGGGGTCGGGCATGAGGCCGCCGGCGTAGGCGTCACAGATGCTCCGCACGGCGTCGCGGATCGTGTGCCGCGCGCGAAATCCCAGAAGATTGGCGATCCGGTCGGAATTGATGTGGTACGACCGGTTGTCCACCGTCGGCTCCACCTTGATCTGGACGGCCGGGTCGCGGACCTCCGCGCGGACCATTTCGGCGATGTCGGCGACCGAATGGTTTTCGTAGCCGGCGTTGAAGGTCTGCCCGGCGACTTTGTCCGCCGGCGCCTCGAGGAGAATTCGATAGGCCTCGATCATGTCCCTGATGTTGATGTTCGGCCGAAGCTGCCCGCCGCCGTGAACGGTGATCAGTTTTCGGACGAGCGCGTGGATGGAGAGAATGTTGACGGTAAGATCGAGCCTCATGCGCGGCGCGTAGCCGCAGACGGTCGCGGGCCGGATCACCACCCGCTCGCAGCCGCCGAGGTCGGCCGCCTGGAGGTCCTGCTCGCACAGGAGCTTGAATTTCGAATAATCGGTCAGCGGCAGGCACGGAGTGTCCTCCCGGACGTTCGGCACGTCCTGCACGCCGTAGACGCTGGAACTGGAAGCATAGATGAACCGCCGGGCGCCGCAGCCGCGCACGGCGGCGAGGATCTTCGCGAACGCGTCGTAATTAATGGATTTCCCAAGATGCGGGTCCAGCTCGAAACTCGGATCGTTCGAAATGCACGCGAGATGAATGACCGCCTCGGCGCCTTTGAACGCCTTCGCCAGGTCCGCCGGGTTTCGGATATCGCCCTTGACGCACGCCAAGCGGCCCGGCTGACGGAGGCCGTTGAAAACGTTCTCCCCGTACAGGAAGAGATCCAGCACGGTCACCTCGTGGCCGAGGTCGATCAGATACGGCACGAGCGCGCTGCCGACATACCCGGCGCCGCCGGTGATTGCGACGCGCATTACCAGTACGCCCCCACCTTCGGCTTGAACGACTTCGACAGCATCGAGGCCTCGAGGATCGAGTGGAGGAGCGTCAGGTGCGCGACCTCGACGACGCCGTAGGAACGCGATTTCACGTAAAAATTCAGGTCCCCGAGCGCGCGCAGGGGGTTCGATTCGTCGAAGCCCGACAGCGTGATGACCCGGCATTTCTTCGCGCGGCCGGCCTCCACGCCGTTGATCACATTGCGTGACTTGCCCGAACTGCTGATCGCCACGAGCGGGTCACCGGCGGCGGCGAAGCGTTTGATCGGCTCGGAGAAGAGATGCTCGAAGCCGTAGTCGTTCGCGACGCAGGTCATGAGGCTCGGTTCGTTGAAGGTGACGGCCGGAAAGCCGCCGTTTTTCCAGTAGTCGATCGCCATGTGCGCCGAAATCGCGGCGCTGCCGCCATTGCCGATGAAGATGACCTTGCGGCCGGACGCGCACGCCGACTGAATCAGCGCCAGGCCCTTCGCCAAGCCCTCCGGCAGGGTCACCGCGCCGCCCGACCGGGTCGTCGCGACGGACCGCGCGGTCGCGCGGCCGAGATCGGAGATGAACGTCCGGGCCAGCCGGCCGTGCGCTGCGTTGCGTGTCATGGTCTACACTCCTCCTCTCCCCCCGAAGGGGGGAGAGGATTGAGGTGAGGGGGGCGCGGACGGCGACGACCGTAATCTGCCACCCTCACCCCAACCCTCTCCCGCCAAGGGCGGGAGAGGGGGAATCCCTGGTAAACAGCCACGTTTCACGACAGATACCGGAACCAGTCGCGGGTGGCGACGGCGATCGAGTCGGGCGTCCAGACGGGGGCGTCCCGCCAGTAATCGATGTTCCGTAACATCTCCGCCACGCCCTCCTCGATGGAAACCCGGGGGCGCCATCCCAGCAGGTCCCGGATTTTCGAAATGTCCGCGTGCGTGCAGTCAGGCTCGCCGGGACGCTTCGGGACATGCACGATGTCGCCCTCCAGAAGCTCCGCGATGCGGTTCACGCTGGTGGGGCCGCCCGAGCCGACGTTGAAAATTTCCTGCTGCGCGTCCGCGCGCGCCGCGGTCACAAACGCGTCGACGACGTCCGTCACAAACGTGAAGTCCCGCGTCTGCGTCCCGTCCCCCACAACCGTGAACGGCCGGCCCTTCAGTTTCTGGGCGAGAAATACGCCGAAGACCGCGCCGTACGTTCCCGACGTGCGCGCCCGCGGGCCGTAGACGTTGAACAGCCGAAGCGACACCACCGGCAGGTGATAGACCTGGCCCCAGTGAAACGCGCACTGTTCGCCCAGGTTTTTTGTGAGGGCATACGGATACTGCGGGCGGATCGGCGCGCGCTCCGGTGTCGGAAACATGTCGGCCATGCCGTAACAGGACGAGGAGGCCGTGTAGAGAAACCGGCGCACGCCCGCACGCCGGGACATCTCCAACACCGACACCGTGCCCGCGACGTTCGAACGGAAATAATCCATCGGCCGATCAATCGACGGCACGACGTCGGCGAGGGCGGCAAAGTGAAAGACCCAGTCGACGCCTTCGAAGCTCGGCGCGATCGCGGGGTCGTTGATGTCGGCCTGCACGACGCGCAGGGGCTTGCTCCCCTGCAGGTGCTTGAGGTTGTCCAGCCGCCCGGTGCTCAGATTGTCGATCACGGTCACATCATGGCCGTCCTTGAGCAGCCGTTCCGTACAGTGGCTCCCGATAAACCCGGCGCCGCCCGTGACTACAGCTTTCATCGAAACTTACGCTCCATTTAAATCACGTACAGTACCATATTCAGCCTCAAATGAAAGTGTCCTCGCAGGAAAGGCGTAACCGGTTACGTTTTTTCCCCCCTTTAGAAGGGGGGATTAAGGGGGGTTTCTATCCGCCCTACCTCACAATCGCAAGCTTGTCGACGAGGCGGGCGCCCTGGCTTTCGAGGATATAGATATATACGCCGCTAGCCATTTTCTGGCCGTGCTTGTTGGTCGTATCCCACGTGGCCGTGTTGGATCCGGGCTGCCCGGCCTGCTTGAGTTCCCGCACCAGCCGGCCGCCGACATCGAATATTTTGATCGTCACGTCGCCCGCGGCGCCCAGATTGTACTTGAACATCATATTCCCCGCGCCGTCCGGTCCCGGATTGGGATAGACGAAGGTCTGGTCGGGGGCGAGCGGCGACGAGAGGAGCGCGGAGACGTATTCGGGCAGGCCGACGGCCAGAGTCAATGGGATTTTGGATTTTGGATTTTGGATTTTGGATTCTAAAACCAGAGATGAGGATTGACGCAGGCTGACCGGGCCGGCTGGGTCGCCGATCAGATACGCCTCGTAATTCGGCGGCAGGTTCGCCACGTTGTCCCATGACAGCGTCACCGGGCCGTCCACGTCCGACGCCACCATCACGTCCCACGTCCGGCCCTTCGGGTCCGGCTCGGCGAAACTCGCGGCCAGCCAGTCTCCCTCCTGAGATTTTGGATTTGAACCCCTGGATTCCCGAACCGCCACCGCCACGTACCCGCCCGCCGCTGCCGGCGGCTCGTACACGGCCGCCAGCGCCGCCGCCCGCGCGTCCGGCATGACGCCTACGTAATTCTGCGCGTCGGTTTTCCCGTCTCCACTCGCGATGATCTGGATCGCCCACGCATTGTCTTTCGCCGACAGACCGTATTTCGGCGCCTGATTCAAATTCCCCGTGTCCGCGGCGCCGATCTCCGCCGGGTTCGGGAAAATGTACATCGTGCACGATTGCAGCGCCTTCACCCAGAACCCGACCATCGGCTTCATCTGCACCGCGCTCACCGTCGATGTGCCGGTCACGATGGCGCCGGACTGGCTCGTCAGCGTGTTTGGTCCCCACTGGTACTGCGAGCCGTCGTACCAGTAGAGAATCTTGCTGATGACGCCGGCCGCATGCGCCGAGTCGATGGAGAGCATCGTGTCGAGGGTTCCCACCCACGTATCGCCGGCCATGCCGGTGTCGATCTTCACCGATTTCTGCCAGTCGATGTAGAAATACTGCCCGCTGCCGATCTGGTTCCAACCGTTGCCGGTCGCGTTGAGCGACACGCGGACCGTGTCAAACCCCGCCACGCCCTGCGTCCCCTCGTCGATCACCCACCTCTGTGAGCCCGGGGTCGCCGGTTTCATCCAGTACCCACGCCCGCGCTCCATCGACAGCGGCCGGTGGAATTTCGTCGTCACGCCGTTCAGGCCGGCGTTCACGCCCAAGTCCTCACGCCACTCGAAGATCAGCGTGCCCGCGCCCAGGTCCGGATTCACCAGACCCGCCGGATCGTTCGTGATCAACGCCTTGTTCGCCGCCACCATCCGCCACGACGAGTCGGAGATGTCCCGGCCGTCCACGTAGGCGGTGAACGCCACGGCGCGGTTCGGCGTCGCGCTGTCATTGCGCGCCTCCACCCGGTACACGCCGGCGGCTGAGCCTAACACGAGCGTTTCGGAAACATACCCGGACGCGTCCGCAAAGGCCGTGGTCGTCGTGGCCGTGCCGGTGTCGCCCAGATGCGCGCCGACGCCGTACGTGATCTTGAAGATCACCCGCGCGCCGCTCGACCCCGCGCCCCCGGTGTCGACGACCCGGACACGCAAGGACAGGGCCGAATCCGGATTGCCGAGCTGGTGGTTGCCGCTCACGATCGTGATCGTGTCCGCCGGGCTGGGTGGCGGCGGAATGCGCGTGGCGAATTTCGTGTCGGGCGTAAAGAACGACTCGTTCACGAACGACGCGCCGTCGCGGGACGTCAGGCGGTAATAGTAGGTGTTCTGGCCCGTCACGGTGTTGTCGCGCCAGGTCGCGTCGGACGCGCCCGCGGTCCAGACCAGCGCATTGCCCCAGTGCGTCGTGTCCGGCGTGTTGGTCAGGCGGTATATTTTCACGCCGGCAAACCCGAGCGTCCCGCCGTTCGTCTCCTCGTTCGACGACGGGTTCGTCCACGACACCGTGATGTACCCGGCCTCGGACGTGTCGAGCGCGACGCCGGTCGGCGCGGCCGGGGCGGTCGTGTCGGCGCCCGCCGACGTGTCGACGGGGGCGAGGCGGTAGGGGCGGAAATCGGAGAAGGCCACGGCAAATTTGGCGCCGATGGCGCTTTCGTCCGTCGAGCCCCACCAGTTTCGGCTGAGGGATTGAACGACAGCGCCCGAATAGGTGACGTTGGACACGGCGTTGGCGTGAATATTATTTTTGCCGATCAGGTTGGCCGACGTGGTCCCGTTGATTTTGACGCCGGTGTCGTTTCCGGTGATGTCATTCTGCGCAATCACGTTGATGTCGGACGCGTCCAGAACAACACCGGCCTGGGCATTCGACCGAATCGCGTTGTGCCGCAGAATGTTTGAGTTGTTCGACAGGAGATACACACCGGACTGGCCGTTGGACTGGATCCGGTTGGACTGCAGGAGAATCCTCGAACTGGCGTTGAGATACACGCCCATCCAGTTGTTGGACTGGATCAGATTTCCGGTCAGCGTGTCCTCGGCGCTCGAGGCCAGATACATTCCGTGCTGGGAGTTGGATTGGACGGTGTTGTTCACAAGCGCGTTAAAGGCCGAGCCGTTGAGAAAGATGCCGTTGATGTTGAAGGACGACACGCAGGCCGAAATCGTGTTCGTGTCCGAGTTCGAAAGGTAAATGCCTTCGCCGCCGCAGGAACTCACGCTGTCGTTCGACACCGCCGACAGGGACACGGCGTTGAAGAAAATTCCGTGATACGCGCCGGTGACGCCAAGGCCCTCAATCAGCAGGCGCGTCCGGCCTGTCGCGTAAATGCCGTACAGCCCGCTCGTCGTATTCGCGCCCGGCGGGTCGATCACCGTCGTGTCGGACCCGGCGCCGATCAGGCTGATGTTGCTCGAATCGATCACGACGGTCTCGGCGTAGAGGCCGGCGTCGATGTAGACCGTGTCGCCCGTGTTCACGCGGCTGAGTGCCTTCGCGATCGTCCGGAACGGCTTCTGCGGCGATCCGTCGCCGCCGTTGGTGTCGGCGCCGCCTTCGTAGGTGAACGAGTCGCCCGCGGCCCAGCCGTCGTTTACGTACCACTTCGGGCCGTTCCAGGGGCTGTTGATCGTGAAGAGGCGCGTCACCGAGTTCGGGCCGACGTTGCCGAGGTTATCGACCGCGCGGACACGCCAGTAATACGGGTTGATCGCCAGCGACGAGCGCGTGTTGCTCGTCAGAGCGCCGTCCACGGTGTCGGCGAAGACCAGACTCGTGAATCCACTTGCGTTGGACGCCTCCACCACGTACGAGTCCACACCCACGCTGTCGGCGACCGCCGCCCACGTCATCACCACGGTCGTCGCCGATGTCTCCATCAAGTCGGCCGGGGCCGTCGCCGTGACCTGCGGCACGGCCGTGTCGACCACAAAGCCGCGCGCCGCCGAATTCGCGCCCGCGTTCCCCAGAGGGTCGATGGCGCGGACGCGCCAGAAGTATGTGTCGTTGTACAATCCGGTGACCGTATCTGTCGTGTTCGTCCCATCCGTCGTATCCACAAACACGACTGCGGCAAACGCGGCGGTGTTCGACACCTCCACCGCGTACGAATCGACCCCGGCGCTGTCCGACACCGCCAACCATGACAGCGCCACCGATGGGGTCGCCGTCTGATAGCCATCCGCCGGGCTCGACAGAACCGCCTGCGCGGCGCCGCTGTCCACCAGAAATCCCCGCGCGCCCGAGTTCGCGCCGGCGTTCCCCAGATGGTCGATCGCGCGCACGCGCCAGAAGTATGTGTCGTTGTACAACCCGGTGACCGTATCTGTCGTATTTGCCCCATCCGTCGTATCCACAAACACGACCACGGCAAACGCGGCGGTATTTGATACCTCCACCGCGTACGAATCGATCCCGGCGCTGTCCGACACCGCCAACCATGACAGCGCCACCGACGCAGTCGCCGTCTGCGTGCCGTCCGCCGGGCTCGACAGAACCGCCTGCGCGGCGCCGCTGTCCACCAGAAATCCCCGCACGGCCGAGTTCGCGCCGGCGTTCCCCAGATGGTCGATCGCGCGCACGCGCCAGAAGTATGTGTCGTTGTACAACCCTGTGACCGTATCTGTTGTATTCGTCCCATCCGTCGTATCCACAAACACGATCGTGGAAAACCCGGCGGTCTTCGACGCCTCGACCACGTACGAATCGATCCCGACGCTGTCCGACACCGCCGCCCATGCCAGCGCCACTGCCGCGGTCGCCGTCTGATAGCCGTCCGCCGGGCTCGACGGAACCGCCTGGCCCGCGGCGGTGTCCAGAAGGATGCCGCGCGCCGGCGACGTGTCCCACGTCAGGGTGTTGCGCCCGATCACGCGCCAGAAGTACGTGTCGTTTTCCGGAATCGCGCGCGTGACCGAGGTCGCGGTCGTATCCGTCACGCTGTCGACGATCGTTCCAAACGCACTCGATTTCGAGAGCTGCCACGTGTAGGTGTCGGCGTTCGTGCCGGTCCACTGGAACGTCATGCTCGCGGCCTTCGTCTCGTGCCCGGCGGCCGGCGCCACCAGCGTCACCGACGCGGCGCCGGTGTCGATCACCACCATGAACGAGTCCGAGTTCGCGCTCACGTTCGACAGATCGTCGATCGCGCGGACGCGCCAGTAATACGTCGCCGATACCAGCGTCGTCGACGTGTCAGCCGTGACCGCGCCGTCCACTGTGTCGGTGAACGCGACCGACGCGAATGACGGGCTCGACGACACCTCCAGCGCGTAGCTGTCGATACCGACGCTGTCGGTCACGGCGGTCCACGTGAACGCCGGCGTCGAGTTGTTGGTGGTTGTGCTGTTCGCCGGGCTTGTCAGCGTGGGTTTGGCGACACGCGTGTCATGCATGAATCCGCGCACGGCCGAGTATACGCCGGCGTTGCCCAGATGGTCCGTCGCGCGCACGCGCCAGAAATATGTGTCGTTGTCCACGCCGTCCGCCGCCCGGGTCGTCTGCGTCCCGTCGACAGTGTCGGTCAGGAACATAGCCGTGAACGCCGTATTCTTTGAGAGTTCCACCGCGAAGCTGTCAATCCCGACGCTGTCGGCCGGCGCGTTCCAGCCCAGCGTTACGCTCGCCGCGTTCGTCTCGTGCGCGTCCGCCGGCTGGGACAGCGCCACCTGCCCGACCCGCGTGTCGATCACGAATCCGCGCGCGGCTGAATTGGCGCCGACGTTGCCCAGATGGTCCGTCGCGCGCACGCGCCAGTAGTAGGTGTCGTTGTCCGTCGACGCGAACACGTCCGATGTGGACGCGGCGTCCAACGTGTTGGTGTAGACGATCGACCCAAACCCGATCGCCCGCGAAACTTCGACCACGTAGGAATCAAGCCCGACGCTGTCCGAGAGCGCCGCCCAGTTCAGGCTCACGCTCGCGGAGGTCGTCTGGTTTCCGTCCGCCGGACTCGACAGCACGACCTGTCCGGCGCCCGTGTCTACGACGAATCCGCGGACCGTCGAGTTTGAGCCCGTGTTTCCGACCTGGTCGATGGCCCTTACTCTCCAGTAATATGTGTCGTTGTACAGCCCCGCCGGCGTGTCCGACGTTACGCTTCCGTCCACCGTGTCGACCACGACGGTCGACGTGAACGCCGCGCTCTTGGATACCTCCACGACGTACGAATCAATCCCGACGCTGTCCGCCGTCGCCGCCCACGTCAGCGCCACGCTCGCGGTCGATTTTTGCGAGCCGTCCGCCGGACTCGACGCCGTCACCTGAGCCGCCTTCGTGTCCACCACAAATCCGCGGACCGCCGAATTCGAGCCGGCGCTCCCGAGGTTGTCGATCGCGCGGACGCGCCAGAAATACGTATCGTTTTCCGCCGCTGTAAACGTGTCGGTGGTGAGAGCGCCGTCCGCGGTGTCGGTCTGGACAATCGAGGTAAAGGCGCTCGTGCGCGAAATCTCAACCACGTAACTGTCGATCCCCGCGCTGTCCGTCAGCGCCGCCCACGACAGCGCCACGGCCGACGTTGTCTTCTGCGAGCCGTCCGCCGGACTCGACAGCGACACCTGGCCGACACCCGAATCGACGAGGAACCCGCGCACGGCGGAGTTGGCGCCGGCGTTGCCGGCGTTGTCGATCGCCCGCACCCGCCAGTAGTGTGAATCTTCCGTGGCCGCCGTAAACGTGTCCGTGGTGACACCTCCGTCCACCGTGTCGGCAAATACGGTTGACGTGAAGGACGGGTTCTTCGACACCTCCACGATGTAGGAATCGATTCCTGCGCTGTCCGCCAGGGTGGCCCACGCCAACGCCACGATCGCGCTCGTCTGCTGCGAGCCGTCCGCGGGGCTTGATACTGTGACGGTCCCCGCGGCCGTGTCCAGCAAAAATCCGCGCGACGCCGAATTGGCGCCTGCGTTGCCCGCCGCGTCGATCGCACGAACGCGCCAGAAGTATGTGTCGTTGTACAACCCGCCCAAGAGTTGCGACGTCACCGACCCGTCCACCGTGTCCGTCGAGAGGATCGCCCCGAACCCCGCGCTCTTGGAAACCTCCACCACGTACGAATCGATGCCGCTCGAGTCTCCCGTGAGCGCCGCCCAGATCGCCGTAACGGCGGCGTTGGTCTGGGTCCCGTCCGCGGGGCTCGACAGCGCCACCTGGCCGGCTGTCGTATCGAACAGGAATCCGCGCGCGGCGGAATTGGCGCCCGCATTGCCGGCGGCATCGATCGCGCGGACGCGCCAGAAGTAGGTGTCGTTGTAGAGTCCGCTCAGGAGTTGCGACGTCACCGCGCCGTCGACCGTGTCGGCCGAGATCGTCGACGTGAACGCCGAATTCTTTGATACCTCCACCACGTAGCTGTCCACGCCGCTGGAGTCGCTCGCCAGCGCGGCCCAAATCAGCGTCACCGCCGAATTTGTTTGATTGCCGTCCGCCGGACTCGACAGCGTCACTTGCCCGGCAACGGTGTCGAGCAGGAACCCGCGCGCGGCTGAATTCACGCCCACGTTTCCGATATTGTCGATGGCGCGAACACGCCAAAAGTAGGTGTCGTTGTACAGCCCGCTCAAGAGCTGTGACGTCACGGTCCCGTCTACGGTGTCCGCCGAGATCGTTACCGTGAATGCCGCGCTCTTGGAAACTTCCACCACGTACGAGTCAATCCCCACACTGTCCGTCAGCGCCGCCCAGATCACCGTCACCGCGCTATTTTTCTGCGCGCCGTCCGCCGGGCTTGATGCCGTCACCTGGCCCGTCCGGGTGTCCACCACAAACCCGCGAATCGCGGAGTTGGCGCCCACGCTCCCCAAATGGTCGATCGCACGCACGCGCCAGTAGTATGAATCGTTTTCTGTCGCCGTAAACGTGTCCGTCGTAAGCCCGCCGTCCACCGTGTCGACCGTCGACGTCGTCGTAAAACCGGCGGTTCTCGATATCTCCACAACATACGAATCTATTCCAACGCTGTCGGACACCGCCAACCAGGTCAATGCCACTACTGCTGTCGTCGTCTGATTGCCGTTCGCAGGGCTCGACAATGACACCTGTCCCACGCCCGAATCGACCACGAACCCCCGCACGACCGAATTGGCGCCCACGTTGCCCGCCGCGTCGATCGCGCGGACACGCCAGTAGTACGTGTCTTCGCCGGCGGCCGAGAATGTGTCGGTGGTCACGGCGCCATCCAAAGTGTCGGCAAATACGGTGGACGTGAACGCCGAACTCTTGGAAACCTCCACCACATATGAATCGATGCCGCTGGAGTCCCCGGTCAGCGCCGCCCAGGTCAATGCCACGGTCGCGCTCGTCTGCTGAGACCCGTCGGCCGGGCTCGATGCCGTCACCTGGCCGGCGGCCGTGTCCAGCAGGAACCCGCGCGCCACAGAGTTCGCGCCGGTGTTTCCTGCGGCGTCGATTGCTCGAACGCGCCAGAAGTACGTGTCGTTGTATAACCCGCTCAAGAGTTGCGAGACAACGGCGCCGTCCACCGTGTCGGCGGAAATCGTTGACGTAAACGACGAACTCTTCGAGACCTCAACCACGTAGCTGTCGATCCCGCTCGAATCCCCGGTCGCCGCGTTCCAGATCACCGTCACCGCGGCGTTGGTTGCCTTTCCGTCCGCCGGACTCGATGCCGTCACCTGGCCGGCCGTCGTGTCCAGCAAAAATCCGCGCACCGACGAATTGTCGCCCGTGTTTCCCGCGGCATCGATCGCGCGGACGCGCCAGAAGTATGTGTCGTTGTACAACCCGCTCAAGAGCTGCGACGTCACCGCGCCGTCGACCGTGTCTGCGGAGATCGTCGACGTGAATCCTGAACTCTTTGACACCTCAACCACGTAACTGTCGATCCCGCTCGAGTCGCCCGTCACCGCGCTCCAGATCACTGTCACACTCGAATTTGTTTGATTGCCGTCCGCCGGGCCGGATGCCGTCACCTGTGCCGGGACGCTCGTGTCCAGCAGGAATCCGCGCACCGCAGAATTGTCGCCCGTGTTTCCCGCGGCATCGATCGCGCGGACGCGCCAGAAGTATGTGTCGTTGTACAACCCGCTCAAGAGCTGCGACGTCACCGCGCCGTCGACCGTGTCTGCGGAGATCGTCGACGTGAATCCTGAACTCTTTGACACCTCAACCACGTAACTGTCGATCCCGCTCGAGTCGCCCGTCACCGCGCTCCAGATCACTGTCACACTCGAATTTGTTTGATTGCCGTCCGCCGGGCCGGATGCCGTCACCTGTGCCGGGACGCTCGTGTCCAGCAGGAATCCGCGCACCGCAGAGTTCGTGCCCGCGTTTCCGGCGCCGTCGACCGCGCGAACACGCCAGAAGTACGTGTCGTTATAGAGGCCGCTGAGAAGCTGCGACGTCACCGCGCCGTCGACCGTGTCCGCGGAGATCGTCGACGTGAATCCGGAACTCTTCGAGACCTCCACCACGTAGCTGTCGATCCCGCTCGAGTCCCCCGTTACCGCGCTCCAGATCACCGTCACCGCGCTGTTTTTCTGCGCGCCGTCCGCCGGAGTCGACGCCGTCACCTGCGCCGGGACGCCCGTGTCCAGCAGGAATCCGCGCACCGCAGAGTTCGTGCCCGTGTTTCCGGCGCCGTCGATTGCGCGAACGCGCCAGAAGTACGTGTCGTTATAGAGGCCGCCGAGGAGCTGCGACGTCACCGCGCCGTCTACCGTGTCGGCCGAGATCGTTGACGTGAATCCCGAACTCTTTGACACCTCGACGACGTAACTGTCGATCCCGCTCGAATCCCCCGTTGCCGCGTTCCAGATCACCGTCGCCGCGCTGTTTTTCTGCGCGCCGTCCGCCGGAGCCGACGCCGTCACCTGGCCCGGAACGCCTGTGTCCAGCAGGAATCCGCGCGCCACGGAGTTTGTCCCCGCGCTCCCTGCGCCGTCGATCGCACGGACGCGCCAGAAGTACGTGTCGTTATAGAGGCCGCTGAGGAGCTGCGACGTCACCGCGCCGTTCACCGTATCGGCCGAGATCGTCGACGTGAATCCCGAACTCTTCGAGACCTCAACCACATAACTGTCGATCCCGCTCGAGTCTCCCGTCACCGCGCTC
>Ga0156236_103_pt1 | contig 75835 bp, 64 predicted proteins | sample RifCSPlowO2_12_FD_107883 | JGI IMG/M metagenome (GOLD analysis project Ga0156236, IMG submission 107883) | Candidatus Lindowbacteria bacterium RIFCSPLOWO2_12_FULL_62_27
TTCATCAGCATGACCTCCTGTTTTTTGGTGTTGTCCTTCGTCAGTCAACACCTTAGCGAGGTCATGCATCATTTTTCAACTAATTTTAGGACAAACTCAAATCAGGATTTGATGTTTCAACCGTATATGATGAGGGGTTGTCCGGAAAATTGGACGAAGACCTCTGGCCCATAGTCCAAAAAGAAAATCGATTTTTGATTACGGCAGATAAAGAATTTGGAGATATTCGAAAATATCCGCCGGGGACACACGCCGGTGTATTGATGCTACGTCCTGACAATGAAAGTATCCAAAACTATTTGAGGCTATTGGAATCCGTTCTGAAAGAATCTCTATTGGAAAATCTTTCTAAGAAAACTGCTGTGGTAACAAACAGAGGTTTGAGGGTACGGACATCATGAGAAACCGGCCCGCTCCGGCCATCGTGGCCTACGCGGGGGCGGCTGACACGGCACTCACGGCGGTCGGGATCAGGCAACTTCTGTCGGAGGCACTCGTTACACAGCATTAAAGCGGTAATAGTCCCGGACGGCGGTCCTACCGAGCTTGAATGGGGGGGCGGGGCCGTGGGGGGGCGGGGCCGGGTATTGACTATCGTGACTTATTTAATTTGAGCAAAAGTCAATTAAGTCAATACCCGTCCCCCGGCTCACGGCTCACGTCCCATTGGGCCTATGCGCCCAGATATCTCAGGGTCCCTTCGGCATTGACAAGTATGCAGTTCTTCGTATACATGGCCATGGCAAAACTTGAGAAGCTGGAAAAGGCGGGCCGTTACCATCGGCGGATTCTTGAGGATGCCGTGAAAACCATCAAAGAAAGTGAGGTGTCGTGAATGCCGCAGCATGTCATGAGTATTCGATTCAGTCCTGAGGAATTCAAAAAGATACGGCTGGCCGCCGAACGGGAGGAAAAGGAAAAATCCCGAATGGCCCGGGAACTCATGCTGGATGGCCTGAAGTTCAAGATGCTTCTCGCCTACCGGGAGGGAAACGCCTCGCTCACGACGCTCGGCCAAACCCTCGGCATGTGTCTCAGCGAAACCATCGATTTTCTGGCCCTCTTCGGCATCCCCGCGCCCATCAGCTATGACGACCACCTTCAGGCGCTGGAAACCGCCCGGCGGTGTCTGTAACCGGTTTGCGCCTTTGCGACCGGCGGTAATAGTCCTGCACGGCGGTCCTTCCGAGCTTGAATTGCATGAAACAATCACGCGCCGCCCGCAGGAAACTCGCGATCGCCGGTGTGTGAAGGGTCCGGTTCAGAATGCATTCGGCCGGCAGTCTGAAGAGCGTGGCCGGCAGGCAGGCTTCGATTCTCGGGGTGTCCTTCGATGCGTAAATTTTTGCGCTCAGGCTGGAGACGGAAATGCTGATCTGGTTGGTCTCCGCCACGTTATTTCCGGTCAGGACCGTGTCGGCGACATCGAACAGGTTGTACAAGGTTGTCCCGCCCGGATAGGATGTCGAGATACCGGAATCACCGGATTTGGTTGATGACGCGGTATTGAGCACGATCAACAACTCCGCGTCCGTGTCTTTGCGGCTGTAAGCGTAAATCCCGCTTCCGGCTGAATCGGTCCGCCGTTCGATCTGGTCGCCCCGCCGGAGCGCGGACCATTGCCGCCGGAGGGACGCGAGCTGCTGAGTATGGCAAAACAATTCGTGAGACTGATTGAAGTTGTCTCCATCGGATGGTCCGAAATCCCATGATCCGTCCCACATGTCCTCGCGATTATAGGGGTCGCTCCCGCCATCGAATCCCTGTTCGGTGCCGTAATAGAGCACAGGAACGCCGGCGGATGTCAGGAGAAACGTCACCGCGAGTTTCAAGTTGGAATGGTACGCGGCGGCGTTGCCGGCCGGGAGGAAGCGGGCCATGTCGTGGTTGTCGAGAAACGTGACCAGGCGGTCTCTGCTCGAAGTGTCGTAGAGCGACAGATTCCTGTAGGTGGCACTGATTTCGCTTGTGGCGGCGCTCTCTTTGAACACCCGTTTGACCGTGTTCTGCATCGGAAAGTGGAGCATCGAATCGAACACAAACGTGTCGCCGGATACCTTTCCCGTATAGGATCCGATCTTTGTGTCATCATACTCGAAATCCTCTCCAAACAGGAAAAACCGGGCCTTGCCGGCGGTCTGGGCCGCCTGGCGGAGGGCGGGGCAGAAGAACTGCCAGAACCCGTATTCGGCGTGTTTGACCGTGTCGATGCGAAATCCGTCGGCGTCCGATTCCTGCATCCACCACGCATGCACCTGCAACAGCGCGTTGCGGACGGTCGAGGACTCCGTTTTCAGGTCATCGAGTCCGGACAGTTCCCCGAAGATGAGCTGGCCGCTGTCACTGAAATTCTGAATGCCGCCGTGCGCGTGATAGAAATTCAGATTCGCGAACGTGTCGGGCTGATGCTGGTTGCCGGAATTATGATACTGGAGCGCATACGTGGCCGGGTATTGAAATGTGTACGTCCCGGCCGTGGTGCCGATGAGATCGGCCGTGTGATTGGCGACGATATCGAGAATCAGAACCATACTGCGGGCGTGCAAATCCGCCGACAGGTCCTTCAGATCCTGCAGGGTCCCCAGTTTGGGATCGATCGACAGAAAGTCCTGCGCCGCATACCCATGATAGGCCTTGTAATTCTTGACGACCGGCGTGATCCAGACGCCGGTCGCGCCGAGCGCCTGAATATAGTCCAGTTGATTGCGGATGCCCTTGAGATCCCCGCCGTGAATTCCGGACCCGTTGGTCGGCTCGTAGGTCCCATTGGATTCATTGTTCGACGGATCCCCGTCGGAGAACCGATCGGTCACGATGAAATAGATGAATTGGTCCCTCCAGTCCGCAGGCGAAGCTTGAAGGGCGGTTGACGCAGCCGAGGATCCGATCATAAAACACAGGCAAAGAATCAAATGGACCATACGCTGAAGGGCAGCATACCTTATTCGGGGCGCCCGGGGGCCGGGTTCATGGCCGAAAGCGTTTGACATGATCCAATTTATAGTCTATTATTTGACCATGAAGATGATCAACATTGCCGAGTTCAAAACGCATGCGAGCAAGTATCTCGCGGCGGTTGAAAGGGGCGAGGAGGTTCTGATCGCGAAACGGAACGTGCCGATCGCCAGGATTGTTCCCAACGGCCGGCCGGCGCATCGGAACCGTCCCAAGCCCGGGCTCATGGCCGGCACCGTTCGGATTCGCGGGGACATCGTTTCGCCTGCCATCGACCTGTCCGAGTGGGACGTCATGAAGTCGTGACACGGGGTGCGCTACTCGACACGTGTGTCGTGATCTGGTGGGCAAACGGCAACACCCGAAAAATTTCAGTGGCCGCCGACCGGCTGCTGCGCAGTCCGGACACCGTCGTTTCGCTCGCCGCTTTCAGCATCGTGGAAATAGCCGTATTGACGGAACGAAAACGGCTTACCTTGGACAAACATTGGAAACTCTGGGTCCGGCAGACCGTTTCCGTCTACGGATGGAGCGTCCTGCCGGCAACGTGGGAGGTCATGGAGGAGGCATACAGTTTGCCAGGCGAGATGCACGGCGATCCCGCCGACCGGATTTTAGTTGCGACCGCGCGATTGAACGGTTTGACTCTGGTGACCCCGGACGAAAAACTCCTCAATTATCCGCATGTCGAAACGCTCTGGTGAGGCCAGTATGACCAGGTGGGGCCGGGTATTGACTTTATTGACTTATTTCGTCGTCGCGAATGTCGCCGTTGCCGTCGAATTCAAAGTCCATTACCACCGCCCCGAGGCCGACTACGAGGGCTGGGCGCTCTGGAGCTGGAACCCGGACACGCAGAAGAGTCAGGAAGTTTTGGCCGAGGCGGACACGGATGAGTTCGGGGCGGTGTATCGCATCGAGACCGATCCGTACGGCGACCTCGGCAAGATCGGGTTTCTCCCCAAGTTGCGGAACTGGGAGCAGAAAGACGGGCCGGACCGGTTCTGGACGCAGGACCTGGGGCAGGCGGTCTATATCGTCGCGGCCGACAAGAATCTCTATCAGAGCCCGCCGCCGCTTGTCCTTCGCGTGATTCAGGCCCACGTCGATGCGCCGGACCGGATGCGGATTGTGCTTTCGAAGAGCGTTCCGGAAGACAGCCTGAAAGCGGACCGCGTGGTTGTCTGGGATGGGCACGGCGGCGAGTTTCGCGCCAAATCCGTCAGCGCCGCCGGGTGGATACAAAAGCGGGTGAACATGCTCGACGCCGTCCTGGACGGGAACTTTCCGATCGAGTGCCTGTCCGAGGGCCGCGTGATGTACGGTGACTACCGTCCCGGCCCGCTGATCCCCGGAAAAATTCTGGATGATCCTTCATTCTATTCCGACGTTGAACTGGGCGCGATCTGGTCGGACGCGCGTACGGTTTTCCGGACATTCGCGCCGACGGCGCTCGAAGTGTCGGTGCGTCTGTATGAAGCGCCCACGGGCGGGGCGCCGAAGGAGTTCGCGATGGAGCGGATCGGCCACGGGATCTGGGAGGCGTCGGTCGAAGGGGATATGCGGAACGTATATTACAAATTTCACACGCGTCTTTCGGACGGCGAATTCGAAGTGGTCGACCCGTATTCGCGCAGCAACACCGCGCACAACGGCCGGTGCATGGTCGTGGCCGACGCGACGCCGGTCGCGCCGCCGCCGGCCTTCGCGCCGGAGGACGCCATCATCTACGAGCTTCACATCAGAGACTTCACGATCGACCCGGCCGCCGGCGTTTCCACGCAGCATCGCGGGAAATACCTGGGTCTGACCGAGGAGGGCACGCGGTTCTCGGAGGACCGGACGATCCGGACTGCGCTTGACCATCTGAAGGAACTCGGCGTGAACGTCGTGCAGATCCTGCCGTTCCAGGACTTCGACAACAACGAGTCGTCGGAGGCCTACAACTGGGGCTACATGCCCTACCATTTCAATTCGCCGGACGGCTGGTTCGCCACGCGCCGGGACGACGCGACGCGTGTGCGCGAGGTCAAGCGGATGGTCGGCGCGCTGCACCGCGCCGGCATCAAAGTCGTGATGGACGTCGTCTACAACCACACCGCCGAAGGCAGTCCGCAGGTGCGGATGAGTTTCAACGGCCTCGCGCCGAATTATTACTACCGCACCCGGCCGGACGGCTCGTATTGGAACGGGTCCGGCACCGGAAACGAATTTCGCTCCGAGGCGCCCATGGTCCGCAAGTACATCGTCGACTCGCTGACCTACTGGGTGCGGGAATACGACATCGACGGATTCCGGTTTGACCTGATGGGACTCATTGATCTTGAGACCTGCAAGCAGGTCGTCGCGGAGGTCCGAAAGATCAAACCCGACGCGCTGATTTACGGCGAGCCTTGGGCCGCCGGGGAGACGCCGATCGACAAAACCGAAAAGGGTGATCAGCGGGGGCTGGGGTTCGGTGTGTTCAACGACCATTTCCGCGACGGCATTCGCGGCAGCACCTTCAACAAGAATCCGGGGTTCGCGCAGGGCTGGCCGGAAAACCAGCGCATCAAGAAAGGCGTGAAGGGCAGTATCACCGACTTCACGAAGGCGCCGATCGAAACGATCAATTACTGCGAGGCCCACGACAACCATACGTTCTGGGACCGGCTCCAGTTCACGACCGAACCGGCCTACGGCGTGACGCACGAGGAGAAGAAAAAAATGCAGAAACTGGCCGGCGCGCTGATCCTCACATCGCAGGGCGTGCCGTTCCTTCACGCCGGTCAGGAACTGCTCCGAACCAAGGACGGCGAGGACAACAGCTACAACAAGCCGGATGCCGTCAACCAGATTCACTGGCGCTGGAAAAAGGAGAACTGGGACGTGTTCGCGTATTACCGCGATCTCATTCACCTTCGTCGCCGCCACCCGATGTTCCGGATGAAGACCGCCGCGGAGATCAAGGATCATTTGTTTTTGCTCGACGACGATCTCGGATACCCGGTGCCGTCCGCCGCCGTCGGATACGTTTTGAATCGCGGTACCAGCGGGGACAACTGGACCGCGGCGGTGGTGCTGTTCAATGCCAAACCCACGCCGACCGAGTTTCAGGTTCCGGAGGCGTTCTGGACGCCGGTCGCGCTCGGCGAGCCGGATTCGCCGGTCTTTTCAAAACCCACCGGCGAGGCCGGCGTGATCCGCGTGCCGGGCCGGTCGGCGGCGATTTATTACAGCACGGACGAGACGGTGTTCGAAACCAAGATCAAGCCCCGGCTGGTGTTTCGAAAATCCAAAGTGCAAAAGTTCTCGGTCAAGGCCCCGAAAGCCGGCCGTGTCGCGGTTGCCGGGTCATTCAACGGATGGCGCAAGGACGAACTTTTCATGGAAAAACATCCGGATGGCACTTGGACTGCCGAACTCGAGCTGGAATTCGGCGCTTACGAATTCAAGTATGTCGCCGACGACAACTGGGAGACGCTCAACAAGGACAACCTGAAAATAGAAGTTCGCTGAGGCTACATCCACACTTCCGGCCGGCCCAGCGCCATGCGGCGGCGGGCCATGCAGTAGAGGCGGATCCGGTACATGCGCCGCGCGTTTTTCAGGAGCGGCCCCAGCCCGATTTCATCCCGGCAGACCGTCCAGAGTTCACGGAATGTGAGCGTCGACCAGGAGCCGCAGAAGAGGGTGGCCAGTTCCAGCGGCGTGATGCCGGGCCTCGCTTTTTTGGCCCTCCCCATGATGTGCCGGCAGACTTCGAGGCCGAATCCGCACCGGCCGCCGAGAAGGTCCGTGTCGCTGACGCCGGGCCGCATGTCCCACACGAGGCCCTTCGCGTTCACCAGCGCGATGCGGTCGCCGGGCGCCAAAAACGGCAGCGCGGTCGCCTCCGGGAACCGGTCGTCGACAAAGGTTTCCGCCTCCAGCAGGAGTTTTTTCTCCGTGATCGTGCATCCGTGCAGGCTCCAGATGGGCGTGCTTGGAATGATGTCGAGAATTTCCTCCCGCGTCAGCGTCTTGTAGGTATCGACCTTCATCCGCCGGAGCACGGGCTGGTTGATCTGGATGGTCGGCGCGCCGGGAATGCGGAGCGTCATGGACCCGACGGCCATGCGGATGCCCGGCGCCTCGTCGATCGGGCGCATCATACGTTCGAGATAATCCTCGTCCTGAACGTGGTCGTTGCCGTCATGAACCATGATGTAGTCGCCCCGGCTGTCCTCGTGGAGGAGCTTGCGATACTGCGCGACGCGTTTGATGTTGGTCGCGTTGCGTTCGAATCGGATGCGGCTGTCGCGCTGCGCCCACTGGCGGACTTTGTCGGGCGTGTCATCGGTTGAAGCGTCGTCGCGGACGACGAATTCAACGTTCCTGTATTTCTGGCGTGTGAGTTGCTCGAGACACTTGTCCACATACTCCCGGTCATTATGGACCGGGACCAGAACCGACAGGCGCGGCATGGCGTTCACCCCCACCCCAGCGGTGCTAAAACAGCCGATCCTTCCACGTGGCCGGCGTCCGGTCGGTGATCAGTTCGAGCGGCAGGTGATACTCAAACGGTTTTGTCCCGCGCCGGCGGATCCATTCGACCATCTTGACGAGGCCGTCGTCGAGATTCGTGCTGGTGCGGTATCCAAGAAGCCGGCGCGCCTTCTCGGCCGAACAATACGCCATCTTGACTTCCATCGGCCGGTCGGCCACATAGACGGGTTTGAGATTTTTGAATCCGATGAGAACGGCGACCTTCCGCGCCAGTTCATTGATGCTGACGCAGGTGTATTCCTCGTCCGGCCCGACGTTGATCGCCTCGCCGACGACGGAGCGGTCGAATCCCATCTTGAGGAGCGGATCGACGACGTCGTCGACGAAGGAAAACGCGCGTTTCTGCTCGCCGTCCCCGTAGATGATCGGCTGGCGGCCCTGGAGCATGAGGTTGATCATGATCGACGCGACGTTCCGGTAGGGGTCGTCGTATTTCTGGCGCGTGCCGATGATGTTGTGAGGGATCGCGTGCGTATATTCGATGCCGTGCGCCTTCGAGAGGCTCTGAATGGCCATCTCGGCCGCGTACTTGGCGATCCCGTAGGGATCGATCGGCAGGGGCGTCATGTCTTCGGTGAAGGGCAGTTTGGGCTGCTCGCCGTAGCGGGCCATGCTGGAGCAAAAGACGATGCGGCGCGCGCCGGCAAAAATGGCCGCGCTGGTCACCGCTACCGTGGAGTTATAGGTGTGCAGTGTGACGAGGTTGGGCGAGAAGACGGACAGCCCCTCGTGTGGCGACGCGGCGCAGTGGTAGACGACTTCCATTCCTTTCAGAAGCGTCTTCATCTTTTCGAAATCGCACGCGTCCGCCTCGTGGAATTTGACGTCCGCCGGAACATTGTCCCGGTATCCGCCCAGAAAATTGTCGATCCCGACGACTTGGTGTCCCTGCCCGAGAAGCCGCTCGGAAAGGTGGCTGCCCAGAAAACCGGCGACGCCGGTTACAAAAACTTTTGCGCACATTCCGGCTTGTATATATTACTCACGTCTTTTTGACAACGCCCACCGCCAGTATCTCCTCGCCGCAGTCCCGGAAGAGGCAGAGCAGGTGCTCGACACAATGGAAGAGTAAACCTTCGAACGCCGTCCAGAGGCCGCTCGACACGGGGCGGTCGAGCCGGTCGTTTCGAGACAGCCACCGGCTCGCCGTCCACGCAAGCCAGGCGGACCGGGGGGTCGACCGGAGAATCCGGATCTCGAATCCGGCCGGCGCGAGAATTTTTCGGATCGATTCTGACGAATAGATGCGCAGATGGCGGGGAACTTCGAGCGCCTGCCAGTGGCGCCGGAATATCCGGAGGCCCAGACTGTCCGCGTTGGGCGTCAGGATGTGGATTCGCCCGCCGTCTTTCAGGATGCGGCGGCATTCCGCTAGCGTGCGCGCGGGGTCTGGCAGATGTTCGATCACATGGTGCAGTGTGACGACGTCGAACGACGAGTCCTCCAGCCGCGCATCCTCCAGCGATCCCGCAAACACCGGCGCGCCGCCGGCCTCTCGGGCGAGCCGGGCCGCTTCGGGATTGAACTCCACGCCCTCGACGGTCCACCCGAGAGATTTCATGGTTGCCAGAAACTCGCCGCTCCCGCAACCGACGTCGAGGAGGCGGCCTTTCCGGCTGCCGTCCACAAACTGAACTGTGCCGCCGATCACGTCCTTGACGGGCAGGGCGGCGGAAACCAGGTGCCAGAAACAGGATTCGGCGGCGCCTGCCCGTTCCCGGTATCCGTATGCGGCGGCCAGAACGCCGCGCCGCGCGGACTGCCAGAGGCTGCGCGCGAGCGTTTGCGGTTTGGGCTGAACGGGCGCGCAATAACCGGCGTAGAGCGCCGGCAGCGATTCGGGCGCGGGCTGCGGGTCCAGCCACATCAGCCGGCATCGCGCGCATCGGAGCATGCTCCAGGTGTCGGGTGTCCCGAGGCGCCGGTCTTTCAGATTTTCAGAGAAGAGTCCGGCCGGTGAGCCGCATGACGGGCAAGACGTCGAGGCTGTCAAGATGAAGGGAATCCTCCTGTGAAATGTTCAATATTCAATGCTCAATTCTCAATTTTCATCTTTCAAAAGTTGAGAATTGAATATTGAGCCTTGATCCCTGATGTCCCTGCTGTTTGACCCGGAGTGTTTCGCCATCCATGGCGAAACTTTTACTGAGACAGCAGGGACAATACATCCCTGTATGGGCGCGAGAGGACTTGAACCCCTACCCCTTTCGGGACCAGGTCCTAAGCCTGGAGCGTCTGCCATTCCGCCACGCGCCCGTATACGGTCGTGCAGTCCCTGCTGTTGACCTCTGAGTGTTTTGCCATCCGTGGCAAAACTCTTGCTAAGACAGCAGGGACAATACATCCCTGTATGGGCTGTGCCGGGCTCGAACCGGCGACCCGCTGATTAAGAGTCAGCTGCTCTGCCAACTGAGCTAACAGCCCGCGTTTCAATTTCTGCCGTGCGACGGAACAGATTACAGTGGTACGGCGACCCCCGTCAAGCGGGCCCGCGCCGCTGCCGAACGATCGCGGCGGCCAGGAGGGCCGCGCCCATCAGGGTGATGATCATCGGGCCGCTGGGCCGGTCATACGAGAGCCACAGTCCGAGGAGGCTGAGGGCGAAACTCAAAGACCAGCCGAAGAGGAGGCGGGTGCGGAACCGGTCGAAAAACAGAGACGAGATGAGCGCGGGGACGATGAGGAACGTGAAGACGAGCAGCACGCCGGCCACCTGCACCGAGGAGGTGACGACGATGCCGAACGTTGCATAGAAGAGGAAATCCCACCAGCGGATTCGAAGTCCCCGCCGGCCGGCCTCGTCCGGCTGAAAGGTGATCTCGAAGAACGGCCGGCGAAAGGCGAAGTGGATCAGGCTGATCGCAGCGTAAATGGCCGCGATTTTGATGACTTCGCCGCTTCGCACCCAGACGATGCTGCCTTCGAGCAGCTCCTTGAGATGCTCCGCGCCGTGCGGGGCCTTGTCCAGAACGAGAACGGCCGCAGCGCCGGCGACGACGAAGATGACGCCGATGAAGGCCTCCTGCGGCTGGCCGCTTTTTCTCATGCGGCTGAGCGCGAAGAGCGCAGCGCCGCCGACCGTGAACGCGAGCGACAGCGCGTACGCCTGGATACTGTGCGGATCGTATCCTTGCAGAAAGGCAACCGCATAGCCGAGGGCCGATATTTGCGCGAGCGCGAGGTCCACGAAGATCACGTTCCGGGCCAGCACGTGGATTCCGAGATACGCGTGAATGCCGGCCAGGACAAAACAGGCGGCGGCGGGGAGCAGCATGTAGTGGAGGGATTCCATGGCGCTATTCTCCCCTTCCCGGTGTTTCCTTCAGCAGGGTGGACAGGATGACGTCGAAGAGCGCGAAATAGTCGTTTACGCCCGGCGCTCCCTGAACGTTGGCCGGGATGACGATCGTTCGCGCGCCGGACAGCGCGGCCATCCGCTCGGTGATCCGGGTGACTTCAAATGGCGCCAGGATGATCCGATCGACGCCCTCGCGTTTCATTTGCGCCAGCAGGTGGTCCCGGTGCCCGGCGGCCGGCGGAATTCCCGGTTTCTCCTCGATGGTTCCGCGCACGTCAATCCCGAACGCTTGCGCGAAGTAGCTCCACTCGCGGTGGCCGCTCACGACTTTGAACCCACGCAACGGCACGGCCTGTTTCGTCCAGCCGTCCATCTTCGCGGTGAGACGATCCGAAAAGGATTTGAGGTTTTCGTGATAGTCTCCGGCGCGATCGGGGTCAACGCGCGAGAGGCCCGCCGCGATGTTTTCTGCGAGAAGAAGACCGTTCTGCGGATTCAGCCAAACATGTGGATTGCCCTCCGGATGGATGTCGCCCTCGGCCCGGCTCAGATGCTGGGGAACTTCGATCGGCGCGATGCCTTGCGAGGCATAGACGTGCCCTGCTCGGCCCGGCATGACGTTCGCGTTCCCGGCGACGTCCAGGAGCCGCTCCGTCCACAACTCGAACTGCAGGCCCAGCTCCACGAACAGGTCGGCCTGCGAAACCGCAGCGGCCAGGCTCGGACGCGGAATGACGTAATGCGGGTCCTCCGTGCCCTTGGCCAGCGCACGCACCGTCACGTTCGATCCGCCCACGTGGCGCGCGATGTCCGCCAGAACGGGCAGCGTCGCCACGACGCGGACTTCGGCGCCCGCCGAAGTGGCGATCCACGAAAGCAAAAGACAGATGGATATCGGCCTCATGGTCATCACCTACTTGCTGAACCAATACGGCTCGGCGGGATGCGCGCCGAACACGAATGTGATCTGGCCGTAAATCGTGGACTGGTCCGGCCCTGGCGTTCCGCCGATCTCCGGGCCCGCGGAATTCTGATACTCGTACCCGAGCCGCAGGCGCAGAAATTCTGTGGTATAGAACGAAACGTATCCGCCGATTTTCCTGTCCACGAGGGTTTTGTTGTTCAGCACCTGCGCCCTGTCGTACCGAACGCCGGCGAACCACCGTTGATACGGCTGAATCTGCAGAAGGCCGTAGGCGCCCGATGCGTTTCTCCGGTAGATCGCGAGGGCGGGTTCCTCCCGGCTCATGTAGAAAAATTCGCCCTGGACCACCGTCGACCACAGGCCCTTCGGCTGATGCGCGCGCCACTTGTACATGAAGTCTCCGCCGAGGACCTCGTTGCGATGATGGACATTGTCGGTCACCCGCTTGCCGTTCATGTAACTCGTCCCAAGCTCCATGAAACTTTCGGGGTCCAGTTCCATATAATACTTGGCCCGGCCTAGATACGCCGGATCGCGCGAACTCACGCCGCCGAACTGGGTCGCGTTCTCCCCGTTGAACACCTCGCCCGTCAGGCTCAGCACATGGTCGGGATTTTTCTGCGGCATGATGTAATGAACCGACAGGCCCATCTCCGCCATCCCGTCTTCTCCCAGAAATGTCTGGATCGGCAGCGGCAGGGTCGATTGCGGAAGGTCGTGCAGGTGAAGCTGGTTTAAAATTCCGAACGCGTTCTTGAATTTCCCGGCTTTCGCGCTCACTCCGCGCGAAAGGGCCGTGAAAAGCACGTAGCCCTCCTCGATGGCGACCGATGCGGGTTGCAGCGGCCGCTCCTGCGACAGGGCCGTGATCAGCACGCCCTTGGCGTAGGGATCGACGTCCGCGCGGAGGTCCAGCTCGACCTCGCGCATGTTAAAGCGGTCGGAAATCTCCTCGTTGTTCTCGTTCCGCACCGGCCCGTTGTCGATCCGGCCTGTGAAATCGCCGAACGCGGTGATTCGTGGATTGAACTCGTTGCCGCCCGACGCCCGCGGTTTGCCTGCCTGCCGCTCAAGCTCCGCGAGGCGCGCTTGGAGCGCGCGGATTTCCTCGCGGACCGATTCGTCCGCGGTGGATACCGTGGTCTGGAATAAAAATAGAATCAGCATGAACCCTCGTTTCATGATGGATGCCTCCCGAACAAATTGAGATGTGGCGGCCTTCCAAGGCGCCTTGGGTACGACTGTCAGAACCGGGAAAAAATCAGGAGAGCGAAACGGGAGGCGCGCGAATGTCCGCGGAGCGAGGGTGGAACCGCCCAAACGGGTGATCGGACAAAATCGTGGGTCCATCGCCGACACCGAGCACGGCGTCGGCGATCGCGGCGCCGGTCCACATCTGGTCGGCGGCCGTGCGGCTCATCTGGCACAAGAGACACCCGTCGGACAGGACACTCACGGGGCCGGAGGCCGCAGGCCGGGAATTGTCGGAGAGGATCGTCCGGGTGAAGGGTCCGGGATGTGAGTGATAGGGCAATATCCAGCAACCGAGCGTCACCGAAATCGTCAGCCACAGGGACAGCCATCTCTTCCACGATCCCGGTCGCGCGCAGGGCATGAACACTTGTTTCATTGCACGCACGTTAGGAAACCCCGCTGCATTCGTCAAGGGCGGCGGCTCACCGCAAGAGGCAAAGCCGATGTTTGCATACGGACTTTCCTCATTCAGGATGCACCCAACAGCCATTTCCAAACCGGACGGACGGCGACTTTTTTCCCGTGAATCGTCTCCGTACCCTCTTCATTGTAAGTCAGGATCATTCCATTTCGAATGCCGAAGGACTCCATCGCCTCGGCCAGGCCGCGCAACTCCCGATCCCGGCTGCTCGCGTCGATCTGCCATGCGACCTGAACGGCCGTTCGCGGCCGGGCGCCGTCCAAGATGACAAAATCGCATTCGTATCGGTCGCGCGAGTAGAATTGCCGCTCGCGTCTTCTCATCAGCTCGATGGACACGATGTTCTCCAAAATCTTTCCTCGATTTTCGCCCGACGCCACGCCCAGCGTCCGGAATCCGACGTCGATCAGATAGGACTTTCGCGGGTTTGCCAGCCGGTTTTTCGGCGAAAATGAAAACTTCTCGTTCAGGATGACAAAAAACGCCTCGTCCAAATACCGGAGATAATTCGAAATCGTTCGCTTACTGACGGCGCCCAGATTTTGCTTCGCCTGCCGCTCAAACGACGAAATGGAAAACAGATCGGCATACGTATTGAGACAGTATCCCATCATCGATTCCAACAGCGCCTTCGCCTTGATGTTGTACTGCTCGATGATGTCCTTGTAGAAAATTGTGGTCAGATACGTCTGCAGAAGCTTGCGTTTTTCGGCGTTTGTCTCCCGCGCCGCCACCTCCGGATAGCCGCCCCATGCGCAATAGTCGTCAAACGCCCGGAGCAATTTCCCGCGGCCGTGGGTATGGAGCGTGGCCGCCGTGTAGGAAACATTCCTGTATCGGAGAAACTCCTCGAAGGAAAAAGGCAGAATCAGCGTGTCTGCATACCGGCCCCGAAGTTCCGTCGCGACTTCGCGGCCGAGCAGTCGCGAGTTGCTTCCGGAAACCACGATGCGATATCGCCGGCGATTGTGAAGCGTCCGAAGAACCCGGCTCCAGTGCGGCAGATGATGGACTTCGTCGAAAAACAGAACCTTCGGGTCCTTGCCGGCGATCTGCCGAAACGCGGTGAAGAGCGCGTCCATGTCGGCCGGCCCAAATCCGATCAGCCGGTAATCCTCAAAGTCCACGAACAGAATGTCGTCTTTGCGCAGGCCTTCAGCCAGAAGGTTGCCGATGTACTGATACATGAGATAGGTCTTCCCCGCGCGCCGCGGCCCCACAATGGCCAGGATGTCCGACCGGCGGTTCAGGTCGAGCCGGCCGCCTGTTCGGGGCGTCAATTCCGGCACGCGCGTTTCTTCAAGCCATTCGGCGACAATCGGTTTAAGAGCGGTCTCGTTCATTGCGTTTTCTCAAGTAAACAATTTTGCATAAAAGCGTTTACTTTGCAACCACTCTTGCCCCTCGGCGCTTGCGCGGGGAGTTTCAGGTGGAAGCGGACGGGGTTGATCTGGAGGTGTGAGGACATGCGGGAAGAGTGTCGAGCGGCCGGTGGCCGGCCGGTCAGCCCTGGGAGATATGTTCACCCCAAGGCAGGTCATCCAGAAATGGTTCGGCCGATGTCGGGGACATCGGCACTTGGGGCGTCGGAGACGCTGATCCGGCGCAGACAGTTGGAGTTTGCGGCGCGGATGTCAACCGGTCAGCGGGGCAGATGCACGACACGATTTCTGACCTCCCGCCTTCCATATTCCCCCCATCTCACTTCTAAGTTTCAGCAGAGCGATCAGCATCAGCCCGATACGTTCGCCAGGGAGTTTATCCGGCCAGCAGCCAAACGCCGCTGGCGAAAATAATGCCGCCGCTCACCACGGGCATCCACAGCGCGGCTTTGTCCGTGAGCACGAATTTTTCGGCCAGTTTCCCGCCCTGGACTGCAAGGAGAGAATGGAAGATATTCGCGGGCTTCAGAACAAAGAATAAAAGACACTGCCCTTTTTCTGCCCTTTTGGTTTCATTTTTTCCCGATTTTGGGGTTTGCCCGACCGTTTCCCCTCGATCCCGCATGGGCGGTGACGGGCTCGAACCGCCGACCTCCTCCTTGTAAGGGAGGCGCTCTGACCAGCTGAGCTAACCGCCCGGGACTTTCGGGAGCATACTACCATATGTACAGGAGGTCACAATTTGTGACCCCCTCCGGATTCCAATCGTCCCAGGAGCCGCAAGAGGCCGTCGAGGATCGTCAGCGGGTGCGGGGGGCAGCCGGGAATGTAGAGATCGACGGGGAGGGGGTCCGCCGCGGCGGGTGGGTTGTCCGCGCCCACCAGGACCGCCGGACTTCCCCGGAACGGGCCCCCGCTGATGGCGCAGGCGCCGACGGCAATGACGAGCCGGGGCTGCGGAATGGCGTCGTACGTTTTCTGAAGGGCCAGCTTCATGTTTTTCGTGACGGGGCCGGTCAAGAGAATCCCGTCCGCGTGCCGGGGCGAGGCGACGAACTGAATGCCGAACCGGCCAAGGTCGAACACCACGTTGTTCAGCGCCTGAAGCTCCAATGCGCATCCGCTGCAATCTCCCGCCGCGACCTGCCGGAGTTTGAGCGACCGGCCGAAGAGGCTTTTCATTTTTGCGTCAAGCGCCGCCGCAAGCCGCATCTCAGCGCCGTTTCCCGCGAGGACCAGGTCCTCCCGGTTCCGGGCCGCCATCCGGTGATCCGCCGTGTAGCGAATCGCGCCTTCCGGACATGCGTTCACACATTCGGCGCAGAAGAGGCACCGGCCAAGATCGAGCCGGATGCCCGGGTCGAATCGGATCGCCTGCGTCGGGCAGGATTTCTCGCAGTCGTCACAGCCCTCCGGGCACTTCGTGCCGTCGATGGCGGGCCGCCCGCGGAACCGATCGGGAAACGTCGGCGCCTCCTCGGGCCATGCGGTCGTGCGGTGTCCCTGCCTCAGCCGGGTTTTCAGGACGTTCCATGCGTTGATCATCCGGGCTAGAGGTCGTGTCCGGCGTAGGAGAGGTTGAAACTTTTGTTGCACAGCGGGAAATCCGAAATCGGAGTTTCGCGCAATGCGAGCGAAAGAGCCGTCCAGTTGTGAAAGGACGGGTCCTTGATTTTGTATCGTTGAATTTCCCCGGCCTCGCCTGTGCTCGCCACGTGCGTGATCTCTCCGCGCCAGCCTTCCACCAGCGACACGGCCATCCGGCGCGGGGGCCGGGCGCCGCAGGTGTTTCTCAGGTCCTGCGATCCTTCCGGCAGGTCCCGGACCTGGGATTCGAGAAAATGAATGCTGCGTTCGATCTCGAGCCTTCTCACCATCGCCCGCGCGTACACGTCGCCGCCGGACACCGTGGAAACCGGAATGTGCGCAAATCGATACGCGCCGTGAGGGTGATCCGAGCGCACATCGATCGTCCATCCGCAGGCGCGGGCCGCGGGGCCGACCAGTCCGAGATCGCGGCAGGCCCACTCCGAAACGGTCCCCGCACCCTCCAACCGGGCCAGCACGGAAGGCGTCTCGAACATGAGATCCGCCGCCGAATGGATTTCCCTGCCGGCGCGGTTCAATGTCGACAGGAAGTCATCGGCCATCCGCGGGTGCAAATCAAAGAGGACGCCGCCGGGCCGGATCAGCGACCGCCCATAGCGGTTCCCGGACAGATCCATCAGCATGTTCAGAAACTCTCCGCGCAACCGCCCGAAGTAGGCCGCGGACGGGAGGAATCCCACGTCGGCGCACAGCGCGCCCAGATCCCCCACGTGATTCGCCAGGCGCTCCAGTTCCAGCGCGACGGCCCGCAGGGCGTGGGCGCGCGGAGAAACCGCGCAGGCCGACAGCGCCTCGGTGACATTGCAATATGCTGTCGCGTGGCCGATCACGGTATCGCCGGCGATCGATTCCGCCACGACCATCGCTCTATGCGCGGGCGCGGTTTCGAGGAGCGTTTCGGCGCCGCGGTGCTGGTAGCCGAGCTGGATCTCGAGATGCAGGACGTTTTCTCCCTGACACTGGAACCGGAAATGTCCCGGCTCGATGATTCCCGCATGGACCGGACCGACCGCCACCTCGTGCAGTTCCTCGCCGCGCGCGGAAAAAAATGGCGTGCCGCCGGGATAGCGGACGGGCTTGAGCCACGGATGGCCGGCGGGAACCACCTCGAATTGCTCGGCGATCTCGCGCTCGAAAAGATGCGCCTGCGGGCAATCCGGCGTGAGCGATTCGAACCGGCCGGTGACGGCGGTCGACAGGACCGACAGCTTATTTTCGGCGTCGTGGGCAAGGACGCAGAAGAGGCCTATGGTTCGGTTTTCCTGTTGTATCCCGAACAACGCGGATATCCTCAGTCCCCTCCCGACGCCGTCCAGAATCTCCTGCCGGAATTTCGACGGCGGCAGGCGCGGAACATCGCCGATCTTGAACGATTCGCCGTTTTGGGCCGTGAGCATTTCCACCGTCACGGCCCCGCGATCAGGCGCGCGGCCCGTTCGAACACCGCCGACAGGCCGGCCGGAATCCAGACGCCGGTGAGGATGAGCCACGCCGTCATGGACGCCGCCAGCGCGCGCGCGCCGGAAGTCTCCGGGCGTGGCGCCTCCAATCGCGCAGGAGGATCTCCGGACGCCATGTCGATGGCGTGTTTGAGCGCGCCGCAGAAGACAACGGCGACCGCCGCGAGAAAAACGGCGCTTGCGGCGAAATGCCCGCCTGAAATCCCCGCGCGGACGATCAGAAACTCGCTCATGAAAATCGCGCCCGGCGCGCAGCCGATCAGGACGAGGAGCGAGGCGAACAGGCCGGTTCCCCAGACGGGGCACGCGGCGGCGCTGCCGGAAATCGATTCCATATTTCTGGTTCCATACCGCTGCCCGACCCGGCCCGCGCAAAAGAACGCCAGGGATTTGCAGACGGAATGATTGAGCGTGTGATAGAGGGCCGCAACACAGCCGGCGGGCCCGAACCCCAGGCCGACCGTGATGATGCCCATGTGTTCCACGCTGTGGTAGGCGAGCAGGCGCTTGACGTCCCGCTGGATCAGGATGAACACTCCGGCCACGGCCATCGAAGCCAGGCCGAATCCCACGAGAATCCGCCGGCCCCATTCGGGCGTTCCGGTGGCCGCTGAGACAATCGGAAGAAACCGGCAGATGCAGTAGGAGGCGCAATTGAGCAGAACGCCGGAAAAGACGGCCGACACGGGCGTCGGCGCCTGGCTGTGCGCGTCAGGCAACCACGTGTGCATCGGCGCAAGGCCCATTTTGGTCCCGTAGCCGACCACCATCAGCACGAATCCGATCTTGACCAGCGCCGGATTCATCCCGCCCGCGCGGGCGACGAGGTCCGGCCAGCGCAGGGCGCCCTCTCCGGCCGCGCCCGGCGAGGGCGATGCGCCGTGGATGAAGACGGTGCCCAACAGTCCGAGGACGAGTCCGGCCGAACAGATGATGAGATATTTCCAGGCGGCTTCGATGGACAGCCGGTCGGAATGGGTGCAAATCAGAAACGCGGACGCCAGCGTTGTCGATTCCATTGCGACCCACATCAGGCCTACGTTGCTGAACAGGAGCACGCCCGCCATGGACCCGAGGAACGAAAACCACAACGCGCCGAATCTCCGGGCCTGCCGGTCGTCCAGTGACTGCGCGGCCGGCTCGTGATTGAAATAGTCGCGGGCATAGATGGACGAAAAAAGAAAAATCCCCGTCACCAGGCAGAGATGAAATGCCGACAGCGCGTCCAGCGCCAGATGGCCGAAACAGGCGTCGATGGCGCCGCGGCGGTACACGACCGCGCCCGCGGCCGCAGCGATCGTGGCCTCGAGGGCGGACCCGGCGATGAGGCACGCGAAAACCGCCGTCCGGCGTCGGATCAGGAGGCACAAGATCGCGCCCGCCACAGGCACGGCCGCCAGCGCCCACAGAATCATGTGTCCGCTATCCTTTCAGTTTCCGCATGCGGCTGACGTCCGTGTGCGCGAACGTTTCATGAACGCTCTGAATGAACCCGCCGAAAATCATGGCGGCCAGAAGGACGTCGAACAGAACGGCCATCTCGATCACAAACGGCAGGCCCCGACTGATCCGGAGCGACAGAATCAGAATTCCGTTTTCGAGAATCAGAAATCCGATCACCTGGCCCACGGCCTTCCGCCGGTTGACCATGATCAGCATGCCCGTCAGGATCGTCGCCAGCCCCACGGCGCCCATGAGACCGTCGTGCGGCCGGAGCGGCGCGGGAATGAGCGCGCCGGCCCGGAAGGCGGCGGCGAGGATGGCGAATCCGACGAGGACCGACGCCACGGGTCCGAGAAAGGGCTGGGCCACGCGAAATTCGTCGGTCGACCGGATCACGCGGATCAAAATGAGCGGCATGAGTATCCCTTTCACGATCAGGGTCCCCGCTGACAGAAACAACGCCTGCGGCGATCCCGCGAGCGCCTCGGGCAGAGGCAGGACCGCCAGGAGACATCCCTGCAGGGCGATCGAGCGGACGCTGTTGACGTACCGGCCCGTGTTGAGGATGTAAAAATTGGTGATCACGACGAGGACAAGGACCGCCGGAAATTCCCCCGTCATGAGCCGGCCGCCAGCGTCAGGATCACGCCGAATCCGGAAAGAACAAACGAGAGCGCCAGAAGCTGCGGGATGCGCGACAGGCGCAGCCGTGCCATCGTCGATTCTATGACGCCGACGAGAACCGACAGCGCCGCAAGGCCAATCACCAGCGCGGCCCCGCCCTCCCAGAATCCCCCGCTGCGGATGGGACACACGATCCGGACGAGGAGTGCGCCGAGCGCAAAGAATTTGACGGCCGATCCGTATTCGATCAGCGCGAGGTCCGGCCCGCCGTGATCGAGGACCATGACTTCGTGGATCATCGTCAATTCCAGATGGGTGTTCGGATCATCCACCGGAATCCGGGAATTCTCCGTCAGAAAGACGACGAGAAACGCCGCCGTGACCAGACAGAGCGCCGGCGCGTGAATCGACCAGATACGGATCAGCCCCACGCTCAGCACATCGCTCATCGAAAAACTTCCCGCTTCGCGCGCCAGCGCCAGAAGACCCAATAGAAGCGCCGGTTCCGCCAGGCACGAGAACGCCGCCTCGCGGCTTGCGCCCATGCCCTCGAAGGCCGAGCCCGTGTCGAGCGCCGCCGTCATCGTGAAAAAGCGCGACAGGCCCCAGAGGTAGGCGAAGAGAATCAGGTCGCCCTGAAACGTCAGCGGCGATTCCATCCCGCCCAGCGGAATGATCAGCGTCGCCGCCAGGGCCGCTGAAAACGAAACCACGGGACCGGCCCGAAACAGCCACGTCGTCGTGCGGCTGTACACCGCGCCCTTGCGAAAGAGTTTGAAAATGTCCCGGTAGGGCTGCAGGAGCGGCGGGCCCCGCCGGCCCGCAAACCATGCCTTGGTTTTGGCGACGATCCCGGGCAGGATCGGCGAAACGGCGAGAACGAAGGCCCACTGCCGGACGATTTCCCGCGCGGTATCCATCAGATCGGTCATCATCGGAACGCCTGAAACGACAGAATCGCCGCGAGTGTGACGAAAACATAGAGAAGATAGGTCTGCACGCGACCCTGCTGAACCCACTGCAATTTTTCTGCGGCGCCTTGAATCCAACCGAAAAGAGGCCCAAATACGCGGCGAGTCGCCAGATCGCCGGTGTGAGATTCGTAGGAGGCCTCCTTGGGAAAGTATCCGGCCGGCGGCCGGCGATGTTCCTGCGGCTGGAGAATCGCTTGAAAGAGATCCATGAAAGGCTGAACAAACGAGCCGGCGGTGTACTGCATCCTGGGGGTCGGCGCGGCATAGCCGCAGTCCCACGTGACGGTTTGTCCCGCAGGCCGCCCGGCCAGCATCCACCGTCGCACGATCGCGATGAGAATCATCAGCGCGACCAGCGCGCCGATGCAAAGATTCGCCCACTGGAGCGTCCCCGCCAGCGTCAGCAGACTCTCTGCGCCGGCGTCCGAAACGACGCCGGCCGATAACAGAACCGCCGTCGCCCATCCCCGGCAGGCGGCGGCCGGAAACACGCCGATCAGAACACAGGCGGCGGCCAGCGCCGCCATCGGCGTGGCCATGGAAAACGGCGTGGCATGGGCGCCGGTCGGACCTCTCGGCTCGCCCAGGAAGACGACGCCGAACACCTTCACGAAACAGGCGCTCGCGAGTCCGCCGATAAGCGCGAGGCCCGCAATGGCGGCCGCGGCCGCCGCGCCGCCGGCGGCGGAACCCAGGGCCAGTTTGAAAAAGCAGACGTAAATCAGAAATTCGCTGACAAACCCGTTCAGCGGCGGCAGGCCGCTGATGGCGGCGGCGCCGATGAGAAACGTCGTGCCGGTCAGCGGCATTTTTTTCAGAAGGCCGCCCAATTTCTCGATGTCCCGCGTGCCCGTCGCGTGCAGGACGCTTCCCGCGCCCATAAAGAGCAGGCCCTTGAAGAGCGCATGGTTGATGACGTGCAGAATGGCCCCGGCCCATCCAAACACCGCCGCCGTTTCCATTCCGTACGACATGCCGAGAAGCCCGCCGCCCAGACCGATCGCGATAATGCCGATGTTTTCCACGCTGTGATAGGCCAGAAGCCGTTTGATGTCATGCTGGGCGAGCGCGAACAGAACGCCGAGAACCCCGGACGTGAGGCCGATCAAGAGCAGCGTCAGTCCCCACCACGCCGGCGGCGGGCCGATCACCGTCACGATCCGGATCAGCCCGTAGATCCCCGTTTTGATCATGACGCCGGACATCACGGCCGAAACGTGGCTCGGCGCCGCCGGGTGCGCCTCCGGAAGCCACACATGAAGCGGCCAGAATCCCGCCTTGGCGCCAAAGCCGATCAGCGCAAGGATGAACCACGCCGAGGCAAGGTGCGGCCATGTCCGGGATATGCCCTGCCACCGGTCGAAATCGAAACTCCCGGCCGCGCTTCCCATCCACGCAAACAGGAGGACGATGAAGGCCGTGCCGAGATGGGTGGCCACGAGGTACATCCAGCCGGCGCGCCGCACGCCGGTCTCGCGGGAGTCGAGCATGACGAGGAAAAAGGACGAGAGCGCCATGACTTCCCATGCCAGCAGGAACAGCACGGCGTTTTTCGCGGCGACCACCACGCACATGGAGATTGCGAGGAGATGGAAGAAAAAGATGACCTGTCCGATTTGGCGGTTCTCGCGGCCGTTCAGATATCCCACGCTGTAGACGGAGGCCAGCGCGCTGAGGAGCAGAATCGGAATGAGAAAAATCGCCGAGAGAGGATCCAGCGCGAGATGGATCTCGGCGCCGGGCATCTGCCAGCCGGCCCGATACACGGCGCCGCCGCCCGTCACGAGAACCTTTGCGGCCGCCACGAGGCCCAGCGCGGCGCCCGCAACCGCCGCGGCCGACGAAACGGCCGGCATGCGCCGGTTGCCGGCAAGTCCGGCGAGGCCGCCGAGCGCCCACAGGCCGAGGCAGAGGAGAAAGAGCGTCATCGGGCGCGGCCGGCACGGCCGGCGCGGCCGCCCGCTGCGATCACCTGCGCCTCGGCCCTCTCGATCGCGGAAAAAATTTCCTCCCGCGTTTCCCGTTTCTCAAGAACTTTTCGAACGCGCGCGTCTCTCAAGACAAAGGCCAGCCGGGACAGGAGGTGAAGGTGGGCCCGGACGGTGGGGCTGATCATGATGAAGAGCGTCGACACGGGCTTTCCATCCAGCGCGCCGAACTCGATCGGATGCTCCAGGAACGCGAGCGTGATGGAAGGCCGGGTGACGTGAAGGACGATGGGATTGCGGACATGAGGAATCGCGATGCCGTCTCCGATGCCGGTGGACCCCAGCGCTTCGCGCGCCATGAGCACTTTCAGAAGAAAATTGAGATTGACCTCCTCGGGAAGACGCAGATGTTCGACGACGCTCGACAGGACCCGCGACTTGTCCCGGCCCTCGATGCGGTACAGAACCCCGCCGTTCCGGAGCGCCTCCGAAACCGCGGGAAGCGGAATTCCGCCGGACTCCGGCTCGGACAGGATGCCGGGGTCGAGCGGGATCTTTCTCGACGTCGCCCATTCCAGAAGCTCCACGCGGTTGAACCGAAGGGTCTCGTGGAGCCGGTAGGCGGGGACCCCGCCCTGTTTGATCCAGCGGTAGAGCGTCTTTTCCGACACGTTCAAGAGTGCGGCGGCATCTTTGACGGATAAGTTCATATGTCTCAGTTTGTCTCATATTTCTCACGGCGCCGGATGTCAAGCGGCAAGCCTTGTCAGAATTTGCCGCGACCAGTTACAATGCGCGCACAGAACAACAAAGGAGGATGTCCATGGGCACAGAAGTCAGAGCGACCAACATTACGTGGCACGGCGGCGAGGTGACGTCCGAGATGCGGCAGGACCGGATGCGGCAGCGCGGCGCGACGGTTTGGCTGACCGGGCTTTCGGCGTCGGGCAAATCGACGATCGCGCGCGATCTGGAACGGAAACTTCACGAGGGCGGGCGCATCTCTTATGTCCTCGACGGCGACAACATCCGGCACGGGCTCAACAAGGACCTCGGGTTTTCGCCGAAGGACCGGGAGGAAAATATCCGGCGGATCGGAGAAGTCGCGGCGCTCTTCACCGACGCCAATCTCATCGTCATCACGGCCTTCATCTCGCCCTACCGCCAGGACCGGGACAACGTCCGAAAGCTCATGAAGGAGGGCCAGTTTATCGAAGTCCACGTGGACTGCGATGTCGACACGTGTGAGAAGCGAGACCCGAAGGGGCTGTATCAGAAGGCGAAGGCAGGGCAGATCCCCGAGTTTACCGGGATTTCCGCGCCGTATGAGGCGCCTCTCAAACCCGAGATCGTCATTCCGTCCGCGCGGATGAGCGTCGACGAGGCCGCCGGCCTTCTGATGACGTACCTGCGGAAGAACCGGTTTTTGCTCTGATGCAATTTCAAAGTCACGACCTCGCGGCTCTCGATGGACTGGACGTCGATGGCCGGCTGAAATGGGCGTCGGACCGGTTCCCCGGCCGGGCCGGGATCGGCACCAGCTTTCAGCACAATGGGATGCTCCTGATCGATATCCGCTGCCGCCGCAATCTCACCGGCCTCCGCATTTACACCATCGACACCGAACGGCTCCTGCCCGAAACGTACGACTTCATCAAGACGATCGAAGCGCAGTACGGCATTCGGATCGAGGTCCACCGGCCCGACCCGGCGGAAATCCGGAAGATGGTCGACGAGCACGGTCTCTACCTGTTTTTTGACAGCAAGGAGAAGCAGGAGTATTGCTGTTATCTTCGGAAGGTCAAACCCCACGACCGCGTGTTGGACGGCCTCGACGTGTGGATCACGGGCCTGCGGCGCGTGCAGTCCGAACACCGCCAGCGCGTGCCGCTGTACGAGATCATCGACCGCAAAGGCCGGCAGATTCTAAAACTGAATCCGCTGTTCGACTGGACGGACGAGCGGATCGAGGCGGAGGTCAAACGCCGAAACGTCCCCGTCCACCCGCTCTATTCGCAGGGATTCCCGAGTTTCGGCTGCGTCATCTGCACCACGCCGATCAGGCCGGGCGAGGACAAGCGCGCCGGTCGATGGCGGTGGCGCACAGGGCGCGCCGCGGTCGACGACAAGAAGGAGTGCGGACTGCACATCGAAAAAGGCGCGGACGCCGATTAATTGAGGCTCGGGTCGCCGGTGGTGTGTTTCCTTTCCAGATAAACTTTTTTCATCTGAAGCATGCCGACCATCTTGTGGTACAGGAGGTCGGCGCGTTCCGACACGCGCGTTTCCTCCAGGATCGGCTGTTTCTCGTACGGATCGATCGACAGATAGTAGGAGAGCGTATCGATGATGGTGGCCAGCGGCGCCGTGAAATCGACGGGGACCCGGTTGAGCCGCATTTTGTTGTAGACGAAAAACTCGGGAATCGACAGCGCCGCCCCGCGCAGCTTCTCCCGGGTCCGTTCCGTTTCCGATTCAGTCACGTTCTCGATCCGGTCCGGCAGGAGGCTGATTTTCGCCTCGCGGTAAGGCTCGGGCTGGACGATCTTGGACACGCTGAACCGGCTGATGCCTTTGAGCAGAATATTGAACCGCCCGTCGGGGAACCGCTCCTGGTCGACGATCTCGCCCATGCACCCGACCGGATAGATGTCGGGGTTCTCGTAGTATTTTTCCTCCCATCCCTTTTTGAGCAGCACCATCCCGATCCGTTTCGGGCCCTGCAGCGCCGACTCGACCATCAGGCGGTAGCGGGGTTCAAAGATATGGAGAGGCAAAATCACGTCCGGGAACAGGACAACGTTGGGCAACGGGAACAGCGGAATTTTTTCTCGCATGGTCAAATCTTATGGTGTCGGCACGGGCTTGTCAATCCGGCGCGGGCGCCATGTCGCTGCCGTCATACGGCGGCGTGAAGGTCGCGAGGGCGGCCGCCGGCCGAGGGCCGGCATTGACGAAATAGTGCCGCGTGCCCCGTTCGATCTCGAAGACCGATCCGACGCCCGCACGGATTTTCCTGTGGCCGATCACCAGCGTCCCCCGGCCGCGGAGGACGACCACGCGAAGGTCGTGGTTGGCATGGACATGGGGGGCCTCGGAATCCCGCACTTGCACGACATGGACGCTCGACGTTTCCCCGGTTCCGATCAGGTCCACCCGGATGTTTTGCTGCGGCGCGAGCGGATGGTCCTTCAAAAATCGCCCGAGGTCGATGACCTGCCCGCCGAGATGCAGATTGAGCGCGGCCGTGGTTGTGGCGCAGGCGGCCAGCACAAGCAACACCGAAACGGCGATCCACCTCGTCCGGAACCCGTCCATGCTGTCACCCAATCTCGCGTGGACCGGTTCGTCAAGGCCGGGGTTCATGCTTGAGTTGTGCGCGGCGTTGGGTTACGATCCACGCTTATGGCTGAATCAAAATTGTCAGGATCGGTCCTGCTGCCGAAAACGAGTTTCGCCATGCGGGGCCAACTGTCGAAACAGGAGCCGGCGCGGCTCAAGGCGTGGGTCGAGGGAAAATTGTACGAGGAGGCCCGGAAGGCGCGCCGGACTGCGCGCGCGTTTCATTTTCACGACGGGCCGCCGTACGCCAACGGCCATATCCACATGGGCACCGCGCTCAACAAAATCCTCAAGGACATCGTCGTCCGCTACAAGCTCCTGAGGGGGTTCGACGCGCCGTATGTCCACGGATGGGACTGCCACGGCCTGCCGATCGAACTCAAGGCGCTCGAAAACGATCCGTCCATCGCCGCCGCGGCCCGGTCGGGCAACGATCCCGAGACGAAATTGCGCGTCCGTAAGGCGTGCCGGGCCTATGCGGAGAAATATCTTGACGTGCAGCGCGGGGAATTTCGGAGGCTCGGGGTCCTCGGCGACCTCGACCGTCCCTACATCACCATGGATCCGGCCTATCAGGCCGACATTCTCGAGGGGCTGGCGCGGCTCGTGGAGGAGGGGTACGTGCGGCGCGCGGAGAAGCCGGTGTTGTGGTGCGCGAAGTGCCGGACGGCGCTGGCTGACGCGGAGGTCGAATACGAAGAGTCGACGTCGCCGGCCATCACGGTCAAGTTCCCGCTGGAATCGGATCCGAAGTCGTACCTGCTCATCTGGACCACCACGCCCTGGACGTTGCCGGCCAATCTCGCCGTCGCCGTCAAACCCGACGCGACGTATCTTCGGGCGAAGGTCGGCGAAGAAGTGTGGATTGCCGCCGAGACGCGGGCGGCGTCTTCGGGCGTTCCCGCCGGCGCGCCGGCCGAGCGCGTGCCCGGCAAGGACCTCGTGGGTCTCGTCTACCGCCATCCGTTCGCGGGCCGGACGGGCAAGGTCTATCCCGCCGGTTTTGTGACGATGGACACCGGAACCGGACTGGTGCACATCGCGCCGGGCCACGGCGAGGAGGACTTTCAGCTTGGGCAAAAATATCAGATCCCGACCTTGTCGCCGGTGGATGGCGCCGGCCGCTTCACGCGAGACGGCGGAGAATTTGCCGGCCAGTTTGTGTTTGACGCCAATCCGCATGTTGTCGACCGACTCCGCTTGGCCGGCGCGCTCGTCAAGTCCGAGGAAATTCTGCACACGTATCCGCACTGCTGGCGCTGCAAGAAACCCGTGATTTTCCGCGCCACGCCCCAGTGGTTTGTCTCGGTCGACCACCAGGGGCTGCGGAAAAAAATGCTCGACGCGATCGGCCAGGTCCGGTGGGTTCCGGCCGTCGGTGAAAACCGGATTCGGGGGATGGTCGAATCCCGGCCGGACTGGTGCATTTCCCGGCAGAGGATTTGGGGCGTGCCGATCCCGGCGGTTCACTGCCGGTCGTGCGGCTGCGCGCATCTGGACGCGTCGATTGTGCGGCGCGTTTCTCAGGCGGTGCGGGCGCGGTCCGCCGACGTGTGGTTTTCCGAACCTCCCGCGTCCTTTCTGCCGCCGGGCTGGTCGTGTCCCTCGTGCGGCTCGGCCGATTTCAAGCGCGAGGAGGACATCCTGGATGTCTGGTTCGATTCGGGCATGTCGCACATCGCGGCCTTTGAGCGGCGCCACGAAACCTGGCCCGCCGATCTCTATCTGGAAGGCTCCGACCAGCATCGCGGCTGGTTTCAGGTGTCTCTGCTTTTGGGCGTGGCCCTGAAGGGCCGGCCGCCGTTCAGGCAGGTGCTCACGCACGGATTCATCTGCGACGCCGGCGGCCGCAAGATGTCCAAATCGCTCGGCAACGCGGTGGCGCCGCAGGAAGTGGTGGACAAGCACGGCGCGGACGTCCTCCGGTTGTGGGTGGCCGGCAGCGACTACACGAGCGACATCCGGATCGGAGAAACCATTCTGTCCGAAACGGTGGACACGTACCGCCGGATCCGGAACACGATCCGCTTTCTTCTCGGCAACCTGCACGATTTCGATCCCGGCGCGGCCGTCGCGTTTGACGAGATGGACGCGCTCGACCGATTCATGCTCCAGCGCATGTCCAGGCTGGCCGCGGAGACGCTGGAGGCGTACGACGCGTACGATTTTTCGACCGTGGTCCGGCGCGTGCGGGATTTCTGTTCGGAGGATCTGTCCGGATTCTATCTGGACGTTCTCAAGGACCGTCTCTATTGCGATGCGCGGGACGGCCGGTCCCGCCGGTCCGGCCAGACCGTGCTCCATCATCTGGCGGAGCAGGTCCTGTTCCTGATTTCGCCCATCCTGCCCTTTACGGCGGACGAGGCGTGGGAGGCGATGCCGTACCGTCCAGGAAGCCGGGAAAGCCGACCGGCGATTCCCGAGTATCGGCCGCTGCATGTGCCTCTGGCCATGAGCGATTCGCCGGCGCAACAGGTATTCGAGCAGGTTCTCCGGCTCCGAAAAGAAGTCAACGGGACGATCGAAAAGGTCCGGCAGGCCGGGCAGATCGGAAGTTCCCTCGAAGCGCAGGTGTCGATCCGGGCCTCCGGCGCCGAATACGCGCAGCTTTCATCCGTCGCGGACCGGCTCGCCGAGTGGTTCATCGTGTCGGCGTGCAAGCTGGAGGAATCGCCGGCGGGCCCGCGGGAAATCCGCGTGGACCGCGCGGCCGGCGAGAAGTGCGACCGGTGCTGGAAATATGTTCCTGTCCGTCATCCGGTCGACCAGGGCGCGGTCTGCCCGCGATGCGCGGACGTTCTTCGAGGTCTCGCCCTGAGTTCGCGTTCGTAGTTTCCGCCTGTTGATGTCTCCTCTCCTGATATTTGTGTCGTCCGTCGTCCTGATGCTGGATCAACTGACCAAATGGCTGATCCGGACACACTTTCTGTTCGGCGAAACCCGGCCGGTCCTCGGCGGGGTCTTTCATCTGACCTATTATCAAAATACCGGCATGGCCTTCGGACTCATGCAGGGCTATTCCGCCGTCATCGCGGTTTTTAGCGTGCTGGCCATCGGATTTCTGATTTATCTCTCGCGCCACTGGAGCGCCGGCGGGCCGCATGCGCGGCTCGTGCAGGTCAGCCTCGGCCTGATCGTCGGCGGCGCGTCCGGAAATCTCGTGGATCGCGTGGTGCTCTCGAGCGTGGTCGATTTCCTGGACTTCGGGATCGGCGAGTATCGCTGGCCGGCCTTTAATGTCGCCGACATCTGCATTTCGACGGGCGTCGGGATGCTGGTGCTGTTTTCGGCCCAAAAAAAGGATCTTCCCTGACACAGCCTGCTGCCGATGATGCGGCGATTCCCCGGACAGTCTCCCTGCAGGGCGGGGAGCGCCTGGACAAGGAACTCTGCCAGGCGCTCGGGATTTCGCGCGAAGCCGCCAAACGACTGATCCTGTCGGGCCGCATTCGGATCGGGGGTTCGACCAAACATCATCCTGCGCGGCGGCTGGGCGGCCGGACCGACGCCGAAATTCTGCCGCCGCCGTCGCCGGCCGATCAGCCGCGCGCGCCGGCGCGCACGTTTCAGATCGAAGTCCTTTATGAAGATCACGATCTCCTCGCCATCAGCAAACCGGCGGGGCTCGCGGTCCATCCGGGCGCTGGCCGCGAACCCGTGACGCTGGTCGATCTTTTGCGGTCCAAGAACGTGCCGTTGGCCGACCTCTCGGATTCCTCCCGCGCGGGGCTGGTGCACCGCTTGGACAAGGAAACCAGCGGGATTCTCCTGATCGCAAAACACAATGCCGCCGCCGAGCATCTCATGCTCCAGTTTGCCGAACGCAAAATCTTGAAGGAGTACCGCGCCGCGGTCCGGGGACGGTTGCCGCGTCAAAAGATGACGATTGTCGGCGCCATCGGCCGCAGCCCGACCGACCGGAGAAAATTCGGGATCCGGCATGGCGGCCGGGACGCCGTGACGGAGATCGAGGCGATCGGCGTCTGCCCCACGGCGACGCTGGTCAAGGTCGTTCCCAAAACCGGCCGGACGCACCAGATCCGCGTGCATCTCAGGCACGCCGGATTTCCGATTCTCGGCGATCCCGTCTACGGCGCCCGCGCGGAGGGCGTCGAACGGATGCTCCTGCACGCCTACCGGATCGTTTTCACGCATCCCGCCACGGGCGCGCGGATCCAGGCGATCGCGCCGCTGCCGAAAGATTTCGTCCTCGGTCTCATCCGTCTGGGATTTCCCGGATTTGATTGATGTTCAGTTGCGTATTTCCGCGAGGACGTAGTAAAGTCGGCGCTCTATGGAATTGAAGACCGTGAAAGACCAGATGCGGACGGATGGCCGGGCGTGCGATGAGATGCGGCCCATCCAGATCCATCTCGGATATCAGGACGCGGGCGAAGGATCCGTGTTGATCGAGCAGGGCCGAACCCGCGTGCTCTGCACGGCCTCCGTCGAGCACACGCAGCCGCCGCATTTGAAGGGAACCGACCGGGGATGGGTGACTGCGGAGTATGGGATGCTGCCGCGGGCCAACCCTCATCGGCGCGCGCCCCGCGAGGCGGTCACAGGATACCGGAAGGGCCGCACGTACGAGATCGAGCGGATGATCGGCCGGGCGCTGCGGTCGGTGACGGACCTGAAAGCCGTGGGGCCGAGGACCGTCCATGTCGATTGCGATGTGCTCCAGGCGGATGGCGGAACGCGGACGGCCTCCATCATCGGCGGATTCATGGCCCTGGCGCAGGCGTTCCAGCGCGGCCGCGCGTCCGGCGTATTCAAGCGCCTGCCGGTCCGCGCCTACGTCGCCGCCGTGTCGGTGGGTCTGTCCGGCCGCGGCGCCATGCCGCGCCGGCCGATGATTGATCTGACGTTTGAGGAGGATTCCAAAGCGGAGGTTGACATGAACGTCGTATGGACGTCCGAAGGCCGGCTCGCGGAAGTGGACGCGGCCGGCGAGGGATGCGCGTTTGACGAGCCGGATCTGGCGCAGCTTTTGGCGCTGTCGAAAACCGGCGCGGCGGCGCTCTTCGCGCTCGAACGAAAACTTCTGCCGCTCGAATTTCCCTCATGATCAAACTGGTGCTTGCCACGCGCAATCGGGGCAAGCTGTCCGAGTTCGCCGCGCTCCTGGCGCCGCTTCAAGTGGAACTCGAGCTCATGCCGGACGGAATCGTTGTCGCGGAGGACGGGAAAACATATTTGGAGAACGCAACCCGCAAGGCCTCCGAAGTCGCCCGCCGGACGGGCCTTCAGGCGGTGGCGGACGATTCCGGGATCGAAGTGGACGCCCTCGACGGCGAGCCGGGGATTCATTCGGCGCGATTTCTCAACGGCGCGCCGGACGGGGAGAAATGCGCGCGGATTCTGGAACTTCTGAGCGGCTCGGACCGGCGCGGCGCCCGCTTCGTCATCTCGCTGGTGCTGGCGGATCCCGACCGGATCCGGTTCAGCGTCACCGCTCATGTTTCCGGCCGGATCGCCGACCAGCCGAGGGGGACCAACGGATTCGGGTACGATCCAATCTTTGTTCCGGAGGGCCACGACGAGACGATGGCGGAGCTTTCTCCGGCTGAAAAACACAGGATCTCCCACCGCGGGCAGGCCGCCCGGGCGCTGATCCGGTATTTGAAAGACGCAGCGTGAAAATCGCCGTCGTTGGAACCGGGTATGTCGGCCTCGTGACCGGCGTGTGTTTCGCAGATCTCGGCAACACGGTCATCGGCGTCGATTCGGACGAATCCAAAATCCGCCGGCTGCTGGCCGGCGAGTCGATCATCTTTGAGCCGGGCCTGGCCGAGATGCTGGCCACCAACATCAAACGCAAGCGCATCCGGTTCACGACGAACCTTCAGGAGGCGGTCGACGCGTGCGAAGTCATTTTTATCGCAGTCGGCACGCCCCAGGATAAAAAGACCGGCGAGGCCGATCTGCGCTATGTCTGGCAGGTCGCCCGCGAACTCGGGCAGACGCTCCGGCCGGGCGCCACGCGGCGGATCGTCGTCAAGAGCACCGTGCCCGTGGGCACCACGGAATCGCTTGAGCGGCGGATCCGGGACACGCTGCGCCGCCGGCGCGTGAAGGCTGCGGTGACGGCCGCCTCGAACCCCGAGTTTCTGCGGGAAGGCAGCGCCGTCCGGGATTTCATGGAGCCGGACCGCGTGGTGATCGGGACGCGGGACACGAAAACCGCGTCGATCCTGACGGCGCTCTACAAACCGCTCGGCGCGCCCATCGTTTCGACGGATCCGCGAAGCTCCGAGATGATCAAGTATGCGTCCAATGCGCTCCTGGCCGCCAGGATTTCGTTCATCAACGAGATCGCCAACATCTGCGAGTGCGTCGGCGCCAACATCCAGGAAGTGGCGGCCGGCGTCGGGATGGACAAGCGGATCGGCTCGCATTTCCTGGCGGCCGGCATCGGCTACGGCGGGTCATGTTTTCCGAAGGACACGGAAGCGCTCGTCTACATCGCGGGCCAGGGCAGCGTGCGGTCCCGGATCCTCGAATCGGTCGTCGCCGTCAACAAGGCCCAGCGCGTCCGGTTCCTCGATAAGATCCTGCATTATTATCGCGGTCATGTGAAAGGCCGGCGGTTCGCCATCCTCGGGCTGGCCTTCAAGCCCAACACCGACGACATGCGGGAGGCGCCGTCGATCGACATCGTGCGCGGCCTCATCCGGCGCGGCGCGCGCGTGGCCGCCTACGATCCCGTCGCGATTTCCATCGCGCGGCCCCTGATGCCGGCCGGCGTGGAGTATGCGTCCGATCCTTACGGCGCCGCCAAGGGCGCGCAGGCTGCGGTGATTCTCACGGAGTGGAACGAGTTCAAGGAGCTCGACCTGCGCCGGCTGAAGCGCCTCCTGAAAACCCCGGTCGTCTTTGACGGCCGCAACATTTTTCCCCTGGAGAACATGCAGAAACTCGGGTTCCGGTACATTTCCGTCGGCCGCCGCGAAGTCTAATGCGGATTCTGGTCACCGGCGGCGCCGGTTTCATCGGCTCCCATCTCTGCGAGCGGTTCCTGAAGAACGGCTGCGACGTCCTCTGCATGGACAATCTGCTGACGGGGGATCGCGCCAACCTCTCGCCATTTCTGGGGTCGGCCCGATTCAAGTTCGTCGAACACGACGTCTCGAAACCCGTCGCGCTCGATGACGGCATCGATTGGATTTTGCATTTCGCCTCCCCGGCCAGCCCCGCCGACTACGCGCGGCTGCCGATCCAGACGCTCAAGGTCGGCGCCCTGGGAACGCACAACATGCTCGGTCTCGCCAAGGCGCACGGCGCGAAATTCCTCCTCGCGTCGACCTCCGAAGTCTACGGCGACCCGCTCGTGACGCCGCAGAAGGAGGAGTACTGGGGAAACGTCAATCCGATCGGCCCGCGCGGCGTCTACGACGAGGCGAAACGGTTCGCCGAAGCGATCACGATGGCCTACCACCGCGTGCACGGCCTCGACACGCGGATTGTCCGCATCTTCAACACGTATGGCCCCCGAATGAAACTCTCCGACGGCCGCCTGATTCCGAACATGCTGGTCCAGCATCTCCGCAACGAGCCGCTCACGGTGTTCGGCGACGGCAAGCAGACGCGGTCGTTTTGTTACGTGGAGGATCTGGTGGATGGCATCGTGCGGCTCATGGATGCCCGGCATTCCGACCCGGTCAACATCGGCAATCCCGAGGAACGCACGATCCTCGACTTCGTGGCTGTCCTCCGGGACGTGGTCGGCCGCCCGTTGCCTGTCACCCACAAACCCCTCCCGCAAGACGACCCCAAATGCCGCTGCCCGGACATCTCCAAAGCCCGCACGCTCCTCGGCTGGTCTCCGCGGATCCCCCTGAAAGACGGTCTCCACCTCACCCTCAACGATTTCAAATCGCGCCTGTAAGCCCCGCCCGGCCACTCCGGGCGCCCTTCACTTGCCCCACCCGCCTCTCCATATTATATATAGGGCTTCGAACTCGGGGCGCCATCGTCTAGGGGCCTAGGACGGAGCCCTCTCAAGGCTCAAACACGGGTTCAAATCCCGTTGGCGCTATTCAAATCTGGGCAATCGAATCGCGGCCTTCCCGATTTGGCCTCTTGCGATTCGTCCCGGCTCTTGATTCCATGCCCCTATGCAAAATCAAAATTCCTTACAGCCACTGGCGGCTTGCCTGAATTGGTTTGCCGCGGCGGAATTGGCTTCGTATGCGCCTGAAGTTTCGGAGAGCAGAGACGTGTTTCAAGGCAGGCTGGAGCGGGTGGTGGCCGATCCCGGCGTTGCCCGGATGGACACGCAATCTCTTTCGCTCATTCTGGCCGTCACGGGGGAAATCGGCAATAACTGCTTCGACCACAACCTCGGACAATGGCGGGATCAGCCGGGATGCTGGTTCGGCCTGTCCAGTACCGCCGAATCCGTCGTCATCTGGGTTGCGGACCGGGGGCAGGGGTTTTGCTCGACGCTTCGCCGGGTTCTTCCGGATATCGGGAGCGACCAGAACGCGATAGAGATCGCGTACGAGCAAGTTATTTCCGGCCGGTATCCCGAACGCCGCGGCAATGGCCTGAAGTTCGTCCGGAATGTGATTAACGGAAATCCGGATAAGGGATTGTACTGCTGTTCGGGGAGCGGGCGGCTTGGGTTCGGCGGGGCATGTGGTGAATTGGAGACGCTGGCCGCAGGCTCCGGATTGTCCGCGGGATTGGGCGTGTTCACCGTCCTCCAGTGGAGGTTTCCATGAGGATCCGCATCGAGAAGTTTGGCAAGGTGCTTGTATCCCGCCCCGCGGGCCGGGAGGCTCTCCTTGTGATGCTGTCCGCATTCCGGCCGGCCGGCGACACTGAACCGCTAGAACTGGATTTCTCCGATTGTCTCTCCATCGCCCCGTCATGGCTGGACGAAGTCTTGACCGGCCTGAAAAAGGAGTACGGCGAGCGCGTCGTGGTTCTTCCCTCCGCCAACCGCTCGCTTGTGGAGTCGTTGCGGATGATCGGGACGTAGTTTCGGGACTAAACGCTATCGAGGCGGGCTACCCAAAGTTCCTCTTCAAATCCTATTGGACAAATAGTTACAAATTTGATACGGTTATGTCGTGGGCAAAATACGGAGAGGCAATTGCATCTTCGTGAGCTGGGTGGGAGATCACGGCCATCACGTTCACGTCTATCGGGATGGGAAACTCGTTTTGAAATGGGACTTGGATGAAAACCGTGCGATCAAAGGCCGGATCACAGGTAAACTAAGAAAGCTGATCGACCAGCTTCGAAAGGAAGGACTCTTATGAAAATCAGAAAGGTTGAGGTGAATAACCGCAAGAAATGTTTTGAACTCGTCACGTCGGATGGCCGCGTGCTGGAATATCCTTATTCCAGGCTTCGGATCAAGCCGTCGGCGAACGACAGAATCGCGGATGTTCGGGTGGACCCGGAAGTCGGCGGTGAGGGATTCACCTACGTCCTGGGATCTGGCAAGGAGGATACGATTGTCTTGGATCAGGTACTCGAATACAACAAGGATACCGATTACCTGCGGGACATGCTCCTCTACAAACTTTCCCTGAAGGCCCAAAAATTGGTGCGTGAGCGTGGCGTCAGCAAACGCGAGATCGCCCGCCGGCTCCACACGTCACCCGTCCAGCTCTACCGCCTCCTGGATCAGACATTCGCGGGAAAGACCCTCGACCAGTTGGTGCGCCTGCTCGCCGCGCTGGATTGCCCGGTGGACGTGGTTTTCAAGAAGGCGGCCTGATTTCAGCGATTCTCATCGCTCCCTGTCACGCCAAATCAGGATTTGCCATGGATGGCAAATCGACCAGCACAAGCAACAGGGACCAAATGAGACTCGCCCTCTGAAACCGGCTTTAAGTACTCGAATACACAGGCTGCCTCAAACAGCAATTTTTTCAATCAGCGCGCCTTTAGGTGGTTGAGCATTCAATGCCAGCAAATCCTGGGCGCCGATTTTCAGGGATTCGACCAATTTTTCCTTGGTTCGCTCCTGCGCGTTGACGCCGGGAATATCCATCAGCCAGCCGACCCACCAGCCGCCCTTTTTCAGAACAACCGCGCGATATTCCATCGTCATCCCCTCCTGAATGGAATTTGCAGATCCTTGCAAATTTTCTTCGCGAGGATGTCAACGATTTCGCGATGCCGGGGAACCTCCGTAAATCGATTCTCTTTCCGGTATATCGTGTGCCGCCTTCCCTCCCGTACGAACTCGGCCCCGTTTTCACGCAGCCATTTGATCAGTCCAGCACGCTTCACCTGTCCATCCTCGTCTTAAGTATACCTGATATTTTTCGTGTGGCAATTACAGCGGACATCCGGTCTTCCACGCTATCCTCCATCATGATACTTTCCCGCTTATGAACTCAACCCCCCGGAAGAAATCATTCATGATCGTCGCGGCCTTCTCCGCCGCCGGCGCCGTCGTGGGCCTCTTGCTGTTTGCGTCCATCCGGAATATCGAAAGGCGCAACACGCAGGACCGCTTTTCGATACTGGCGGATGACCGACACGACGCGGTCCGGAAAAAACTCGAAGTCAGCCTCGATTTTCTCCGGGGTCTGGCGAGTTTCTTTTACGCCAGCGAGCGCGTCACCGCCGGTGAATTCAATACCTACGCCCGGGAGATCGTATCCCGGCGGGATGAGATCACCAGCATGGAATGGATTCCCCGCGTCGCCGGCGCCGACCGCGCGGCCTTCGAGAAAGAGGCGCAACAGGAGGGCGGGGACTTTCAGATCTTCGAATTGAAATCCGAAGGCGGGGTGGCGACCGCCGGAAAACGCTATGAATACTATCCCCTGCGCTACGTCGAGCCCTTTGAGGAAAATCGGAGCGTCTGGGGAATGGACTACGCCGCCCGCGCGATCCGGTGGTCGACCATGCAGGCCTCGCGCGACGCCGGCGAACCGATGATGACGCCACGACTGACGCTCCAGAAACATTTCGTCGATCGGGCTGACAGGACCGGGATTCTGGTCTTTCAGCCGCTTTACAGTTCGAGGGATCCGCAGACACCGGATGAACGCCGCCGGACTATCCGCGGGTTTGTCGCGGCTGTCTATCTGATGGATGAGATCGTGCTGTCCACCTTTCCGGGCATGGAAGACCGGGATATGGACATCTATCTTTACGAGGACACGCCCGATACCGGCCCGTTCACGTTCCGATACTATGGCCCGGCCGACCGGAAAATCGCGGCTACCGACACCGGAGACCTTCGCTCGGCCGTGGACGAGGATATTTCCTGGAAGGGATCGATCGAAATGGCGGGCCGCCGGTGGGCGCTTCTCTACAGAGCCACGCCCTCCTTTATGGAAAGTCACCGCTCCTGGCTGCCATACATGGCGATGCTCGTGTGTTTCATCGGGTTTTTTCTTCTCGGCGCCTACATCGCATCACTTCAATCCCGGGCGGCGCTCATCGAGCAAACGGTCCAGATTCGGACGCGGGAACTTCAGGATGAGATCAAGACACGCATGCGAGTGGAGGAGAAACTCAAGGAGGCCAAAGCCTCGGCGGAATCGGCGAACCGCGCCAAGAGCCAGTTTCTGGCGAACATGAGCCACGAAATCCGCACGCCCATGAACGCGATCATCGGGATGACCGAGTTGGCGCTCGACACCGACCTGACGCCCATCCAGCGCGATTATCTCGATTCCGTGAAAGTATCGGCGGCGGCGCTCCTCAACGTCATCAACAATATTCTCGACTTCTCCAAGATCGAGGCCGGGAAGCTGGAACTCGATAACGAGGAATTCGACCTCTACGAAGTCGTCGGGCATGCCGTGAAACTTCTGTCTCACCGCGCCCACCAGAAAAAACTGGAACTGGTCTGCCGGATTTCGCCCGACGTTCCGCAGCGAACCGTCGGCGACGCCATGCGCCTCCGGCAGATCCTCATCAATCTTCTCGGAAACGCCGTCAAATTCACCGACCACGGGGAAATCATCCTGTCCGTTTCGCCCGAATCGTCGCCGGACCGCCGCGTGTCGCTTCATTTCTCCGTATCCGACACCGGCGTCGGCATTCCGCCCGAAAAACAGCGGGCGGTGTTCGAAGCCTTCGCGCAGGCCGACATGACGTCCACCCGCCGGTTCGAAGGCACGGGGCTTGGTCTCGCCATCTGCCGGAGTCTTGTCAATCTCATGGAGGGACGCATCTGGGTGGAAAGCGCGGCCGGCAAGGGCAGTGTCTTTCATTTTACGGCGCGGTTCGGGCCGGCCGGCGAAAAGCAGGAACTTCTTCCCGGGCCCGTCGAAAATCTTTCGGTCCTCGTGGTGGACGACAACGTCACGAATTGCCGGATCCTCATGGAGTGGCTGACCAGTTGGAAAATGAATCCCAAGGCCGTGTACTCGGGCGCGATGGCGCTGGAGGAACTGCGAAGCGCTGCGCGGTCCGGCAAGAAATACGACCTTCTTCTGATCGACGTCCAAATGCCGGACATGGATGGATTGACGCTGGTGGAACGGATTCAGCATGACCCGGCGCATTCCGGCATGCTGATCATGATGCTTTCCTCCATCGACCAGTCCGACGTCGTCCGCCGATGCCGGGAACTTCAGGTGGCCTCGTATCTTGTCAAACCCATCACGCCTTCCGATTTGCTCAATGCCTTGACCGCGGTTGTCCGCCGGCCGAATATCGTTCCGGCCGCCGCCGGGCAGTCCTTGTCCGCCTTGAACGCCGCACCCCGCCGCAAGCTTCGCGTCCTTGTCGGCGAGGACAATCCCATGAATCAGAAATTGCTTTCGGAACTTCTGAAAAAAAGGGGGCACACGTTCGTCCTCGCCGATGATGGCGATGCCGTCTTGTCGACATATCAGTCCGAATCCTTTGACGTCATTCTCATGGACATCCAGATGCCCGGCATGGACGGATTTCAGGCCACCGCAGCCATCCGCGAGATCGAACGCCAAACTGGCCGGCGCGTGCCGATCGTCGCCCAGACCGCGCACGCGATCAAAGGTGACCGGGAACGGTGTCTGGCCGCGGGCATGGACGAGTACGTGTCAAAACCAATCGACCCCAGGCAATTTCTGTCACTCGTCGAGCGCGTCGCGGGTGAGAAGCCGGGTCCGACCGTCCGGCCCGCCGTGGATGTCGAAAAAATCGTGGCCGGCCTTGATGGAGACCGGAAACTCTTTTCGGAATTGGTTGACCTGTTTTTTACGAATTGCCCGTTACAGATGGCGGCAATCGAGTCGGCGGTTCGGGATGGCGATGCCGCCGGACTTCGAAAGGCCGCGCACAAACTGAAAGGCACGGTCGGGACGTTCAAGGACGAGGAATCGGCCGCATCCGCGTTGCGCCTCGAACAAATTGGCGCGTCCGGAGACCTGGCAGACGCCCGCGCGCCGCTGGATGGCCTTCGCTCGGCGGTTGACCGCCTGACGCGCGAGCTTATACCCTATCGCTCGTCGGAGACATGGGGAGGCCACGAACCAGATGAAAATTCTATTTCTTGAAGACAACCCGCTGGACTCCCGGAGGATTTCGGGACTGCTGGCGAAAGAATCCGCCGACGTCGATGTGGATGCCGTCGAGACTCTTGCCGATGCGGTGTCGCGCTTGCGGCAAGTCCAATACGACGCCATCCTGACGGACCTCAATGTCCCCGATTCGGAGGGACTCGATACGTTTCTAAAATTCCAGGAATCGGCTCCCCGGATGCCGATTGTGGTTCTGACCGGCCAACACCAGGACGAGTCGACGGCGATGGACGCCGTTCACCGCGGCGCCCAGGATTTTCTGACCAAGGACGACCTGTCGGGGAAAGTCCTCCGGCGAACCTTGAAATACGCGATCGAGCGCAAACAGATGGAAAATCTCCGCCAGTCCTTCGTGTCCATCGTCACGCACGAGCTGAACACGCCGATTTCGGTCATCCACGGCGCCGTCGACAATCTGAAAGAGGGGTTTCTGGGAGCGCTGAACGAAGCGCAGCAAAAGTATCTTGACATGATCGGCAGCAACGCGAAACGCCTGCACCGCCTGTCGAACGACATCCACGATCTGACAAAACTGGAGGGTGGCCGGTTCCATCTGAACGTGGGCGAAATCGATCTGTGTCTGCCCCTGCGAAACGTCTGCGATTCGCTTGAGGGATTGTCCCGACAGCGGGGCGTGCGCATTGAACCGAATCTTCCCGGTACCGTTCGTATTTCCGCGGACGAGGAGCGGATCGAGCAGGTATTCACAAACGTCATCAAAAACGCCGTGCGGTTCGCCGATGCCCGCGTCGATGTGAATATCGAGGCCGATGAAACCCAGGTCCGCGTGGCCGTGGAGGACGACGGTCCCGGATTGGATCCGGTGGATCTGCCGATGTTGTTTCAGCCCTTCTATCAGGGCAAGCAGAAAAAGGCGGCGGACGGGGGAAGCGGCCTCGGGCTGGCGATCGTCCGGGGGATCGTTATGGCGCACGGCGGAACGATTGAGGCGTCCAACCGTCCGGACCGGCGCGGCGCGCGGTTCGTTGTGACCCTGCCAAAATCCAAAGGAGGTTGACAGATGGCCAAACGCATTCTGATGATCGATGACGAGCCGAACACGATTGAGGTGGTCGGAGACCGTCTGAAGGAGATGGGATACGAATTCGAGGGCCGGTCGAATCCGAAGGAAGGCCAGTGGGCCACGTCCAAGACCCGGCCGGACCTCATCGTCCTCGACATCAACATGCCGGGCTGGAACGACGGCATCGGGTTTCTGGACAGCATCCGGCATCATCCCAATCTGCTCGGCATTCCCATCGTCATCTACACGTCGTTGAACATCCGGGAGCTTCGCCGTGGCGCGGAGGAGGCGGGGGCGTCCGGGTATTACCAAAAATTGTCGGAAGACAAGGCGTTTTACGACAAGATCGAAAAATTGCTCGGTTGATTCGGCGTCGGCGAAGGACTTCCCGCGCCGCTATTTTTTGGGACGAAACTTGCCGGTGGTTCTGGAGCGATCCAAAAACGAATCGTGCAGTTTCCGGCCGATGGCCGTCTCCCGGAGCGCCGTGAAATGGGTGAGTTCGATGCCGCCGGCGTCGTCGAGGATGCTTTCACGAATTTCTGAAAGAATGGGCACCGCCGCGGCCGCCAGATCCTTGACCTCGCCAAAATCCAGCTCGATCCGGATCGGCTGAAGCGGCCGCAGGGCTTCAAACAGCCGCGCCAGATCCTTCGCCGAATCGAGCGTGACCGCCGCCGACAGATGCACCCGGAGCGCGTCGAGCTTGGATGTCAGGCGATAGGCCAAATTCTCGTAAATCGGCTTGTCCGAATCGACCTTGTGTGCCGTGACCTTGTCGATTTTCTCCGTGACCTTTTCAATGTCGTCGATGGGCTTGACGATATACTCCTGCGCCCCGCACTGGATGGCCTCGATAACCTTGTCTTTGGTGTTCATGGCCGTGAGCATGATGATGGGAATATCCCGGAGGGCGTCGATTTTTCTGAAAACCGAAACCGCCGTCAGGCCGTCGACGTTGGGCATGAGAATATCCATGAGCACCACGTGGGGCCGCCAGGTCAACGCCGTCAAAATGGCGTTTTTCCCGTCCGGGGCGATCTCGATTTCGAATCCTCTTTTCTTGAGCAACGTCGAGACCAAGTGCCTGACAACTTCGTCATCCTCGGCCAGAAGCACGCGCGGCATGCGGAATGTTTATATGACGGATGTCGGTGCTGTCAATTCTCCGCGGCCGGAGTGTATGGAACTTTGGGAACAACAATCAAACGCGGTATTAAAATAGAATCGCGAATGTCCGGGTGGATCCTGATTTCGGCAATTCTCATCTCCCGCTCATCTCCCCTGTCACATTGGACAAATAGTTACAAATTTGATACGGTTATGTCGTGGGCAAGATACGGAGAGGCAATTACATCTTCGTGAGCTGGGTGGGAGATCACGGCCATCACGTTCACGTCTATCGGGATGGGAAACTCGTTTTGAAATGGGACTTGGATGAAAACCGTGCGATCAAAGGCCGGATCACAGGTAAACTAAGAAAGCTGATCAACCAGCTTCGAAAGGAAGGGCTGTTATGAAAATCAGAAAGATTGAGGCGAATAACCGCAAGAAATGTTTTGAACTCGTCGCGTCAGATGGCCGCGCGCTGGAATATCCTTATTCCAGGCTTCGGATCAGGCCGTCGGCAAACGACAGAATCACGGATGTTCGGGTGGATCCGGAAGTCGGCGGTGAGGGATTCACCTACGTCTTGGGATCCGGAAAAGAGGATACGATCGTCCTGGATCAGGTACTCGAATACAACAAAGATACCGATTACCTGCGGGACATGCTCCTCTATAAACTGTCCCTGAAGGCCCAAAAATTGGTACAGGACCGCGGCGTCAGCAAACGCGAGATCGCCCGCCGTCTCCGCACCTCCCCCGTCCAGCTCTACCGACTCCTGGATCAGACATTCGCGGGAAAGACCCTCGACCAGATGGTGCGCCTGCTCGCCGCGCTGGATTGCCCGGTGGACGTGGTTTTCAAGAAGGCGGCCTGATTTCTTGGGCCGTTTATGCGTTGGCGTCAAACGAGGCCTTGATCTCTCCTTGATCGACGGACAGACGGATGGCGGCGTCGCGGGTGCGGTTTTCGCGCAGGATCGCCGCCGCGACGGCCGACGAGATGTCCTCCCGGATGACGCGTTTCAGAAACCTCGCGCCGTAGACCGGCTCGAACCCCTTTTTCGCCAGATGCGTCAGGACTCCATCGTCGATCTTGAGTTTCAGACGGCGGTGGCTGAGACCGTCGCGGTCTTCGAGTTCTCTGATTTCCCGCTCGGCAATCCGGCGGATGGTGTGTGGGTCGAGCGGCCGGAAAAAGACGATTTTGTCGAATCGGTTGAGAAAGTCAACCCGAAACCGCTTGCGCAGCGCCTGCTCCAGCATCGGTCCCGGCCCTGATTGCCGCGTCTCACCCGAAAATCCGATGGCCTCCTCCTCGTAGACTTCCGCTCCGGTCGGATCCCCGAAGATGATCTCGGACGCCCGGTCCTCCTGGAAGTCGGCCATGTTCAGGCGAATGAAATGATCGCGGCTGCCGAAAAGAAATTCGGCCAGTAATTTTGCCGCGAGCGTCTTGCCGACGCCGGTCGGCCCCGCGAACAAAAACACCCCGAACGCCCGGTGGACGTCCGTGAGCTGCGCCATGATGATGCGGATGGCGTTCATGATCGTCCGCACCGCGTCGGCCTGGCCCAGGACCTCTTCGCCGAATCTTGCCTCCGCCATGTCAAAGTCAATTTGAAAATCCGGATCCACGAGAAATCTTGGAACCCGGTACGTCTTGCAGAAACGGTCCAAAATCCCGTCCGGTCCGATCACGCTTCCATGGGCGGCCATGCACATCGAATCCCGGATAAGGTCCAGGACTTTGCGCGGGTGATTTTTCCGGCCCGGAAACCTGTACGAAAGGGACATCGCCTCGCTCTGGGCCTCGGGCGAGACGGCCACGCCCGTGGCCCGGTTTTTATCCTCGCACCACAACCGGACGATCTTCCGGACGCGCCCGGCGTCCGGGGGACGGCAGGAAACGACAACGAAATAGTCCTGAAGCTCCGGCTCGTACTCAAACATCGAATTCAACTGGTTGGACCGGCCTTCGCATAAAAAGGGGCCGTTAAACACGACGGCGAAGCGTTCGATCAAAGACTCGAGCGACAGGTCATACACCCGGTGAAAATCGGAAAAAAACGGCACGATGGCGTCTTTCTGCGCGCACAGCAGATTGAAGAACTCTTCCGCGGCCGGCCGGATTTTTTCGCACTGGTCGCACGCGGAAATCCGCCGCCGAAAGGAGAACTGCAGAATACGCTTGCCCCTGAACGCCGCCGGCTCTCCCGTTTTTTGCAAGTTCAGAACCAGCTGATAAATCGACGCGGTTTTCCCCACGCCCGGTTCGCCGGAAAGAACGGGAGATAGACCCGCCGCGACGATGTCATGAACTTGATCCAGCGTTTCCGACACCTCGTAGGCGGGCGCAAGTTCCCCCCGATCCGCCGCGGCCGTAAGGTCCTTCTCAAGCCATAATTCGATGGTTTCTTTCTGCCTCTTTTTCGCAGACATATCTATTATCCGGTAAGGCCGGACACAGCTTCGCCGCGATAGCGCTTCTGATAGGCCTTCATGTATCCCGGGTGCCGGGCGCGCCAGAGCGCGTCGTACCCGCGTTTGTAGACCATGCGGGCCTGATGCCTGCATGGAACCGAGCAGAACTTCTGCCCGCGTGTGTACTTGGAAGGGACGAAGGTCCTTCCGCAAACAAAACAATTCGACATACGAATTGCCTCCGTGAGTTTTTTCGCCGAAGACAATTCACGTGACGTTCCGGCACAGGCAGGCTTGGGTCTGTTCCGGAAAGCGCTCACCAGGAAGTCCGGGCGTGGACCCGTCGTTCCTGTGTCTTCGGCCACTACATGAGATGACCGATTGTTTGGTTCACAAAAGTTCCTCCATTGCATAGGATTGACACGATCGACGATCGATCGGTTTTTTTGCTGTAATTTGTACTGTAATTTTCGGTTTATACACCCACCGCATGTTGAAAGCAAGTGTCTTTTTTACGCATTGATTCAAAAGCATTTGCTGTTTCCCGCCACCTGACAGCGCGGTTCCAACCTGCGGACATTATCGCTACTTTCCACCGGACTCGTTTCTTTTCAGCATAAAGTAGAGCACAGGCACGGCGATGCGCGAGATGAGTGTCGAGGCGATTTCGCCGGCCATCAGAGACACGGCCAGTCCCTGAAAAATGGGATCGAACAGGATGACGGATGTGCCGACGATGACGGCGGCGGCGGTGAGCAGCATCGGGCGGAATCGCACGGCGCCGGCATCGACGACCGCGTCCGACAGGGACATCCCCTGACGCAGGCGAAGCTCGATGAAATCGACAAGGATGATCGAATTTCTCACCACGATACCGGCGCCGGCAATAAAACCGATCATCGACGGCGCTGAAAATTTTGCGCCGAGGAGGGCGTGCGCGGGGAGAATCCCGATCAGCGCCAGCGGGATCGGAGCCATGATGACGAGCGGCACGGCAAAGGACTGAAACCACGCGACGATGAGAATGTAGATCAAAACCAGCACGGCGGCGAAGGCGATTCCGAGATCCCGGAATACATCGGCCGTGACGTCGATCTCGCCGTCCCAGTTCACGGCGTATCGATCCGGAACATCGGCCGCGCCGGCCACAAATTGCCGAACCGACGTGCCGTCCGGCGCCTTCAGGCTGTCGATCTCATCCCGCAGGGCAAGCATCGGATACACGGGACTCTCGAGTCTGCCTTGCACGTCCGCCACCACATAGACGACGCGTTTCATATTCTTGTGATAAATTGGCTGATCGGCCAGAGTTTTTTCCCGGCGGGTCAGATAGGAAACCGGTATGAGATTTCCGTTCGGCGACAGGAATCGAATCGATTCGGCTGAATCGAGTTTCGCGCGCAGCGCATCCGGCAATCGCATCCACACGTCAACCGGCTCGGGCTCGGCCGGAAGATGCGCGAGGCCCAATGACGTTCCGTTCAATGCCACGCGCAGAGTCTGGGCCACCGCATCAGCCGGAATTCCGTTCAAGCTCGACTTGACGCGGTCCACCGTCAATCGTTCCAGCGGTTGCGTGTCGGAATAATAATAATCGACATCCGTTACCATAGGAGATTTCAAAAGAACGCCGCGCAACTGCCGGGCCAGCTCGATTTGACCGGCGTGGTCCGGGCCGTACACCTCCAATACGAGCGTCGAAAGCACCGGCGGGCCCGGCGGAACTTCGGCAACTTGCACCCGGCCGCCGTATCGACCGATGATGCGATGTATTTCATCCCGGATGGAGACGGCGATCTGATGGCTGCTTCGTTTTCGGCCGTGTTTTCCGACAAGGTTGACCTGCAAATCCGCCTGATGGGGGCTTTGGCGCAGGAAGTAGTGCCGGACAAGTCCGTTGAAATTGTAGGGAGCGCTTGTGCCGGCATATATTTCAATGTCGCGAACTTCCGGCACGACCGATTCGATGTATCGCGCCGACTCGTCAGCCGCGCGGCGGGTTTCGGACAGCGCTGTTCCCTCGGGCATGTTGATCACGACTTGAAACTCGCTCTTGTTGTCAAACGGCAGCATCTTGACGACGACTTGTTTCAGCGGGACAAGCGCCACCGCGGCCGAGAACAGGACGACCACGACTCCAAAAAAAACGGCGTGCGCACGGCCGCGCGAAAGAAGCGGCGTCATCCATCTGCGATAGAGCCGCGTGAGCCACCCTTCCGGCTCGACGGACGGGTCGTGCTCGGCCCGCGGGGGCCGCAAGAAGATTCGGGCGGCCCACGGCGTCGCGATGAACGCGACGAGCAGGGAAAAAATCATGGCGGCGGATGAGCCGATGGGAATGGCCCGCATGTATTCGCCCATGAGGCCGGTCACGAATGCCATCGGCAAAATCGCCGCGATCACTGTCCACGTCGCCAGCACGGTGGGATTGCCGACTTCCGCCACCGCCTCCACGGCGACCTCCCGAAGCGGCCGGCCCGTATTGGATTTGAGATGCGCGTGGCGTTCGATGTTCTCGACCACCACGATCGCGTCGTCGACTAAAATTCCGATGGAGAAAATCAGCGCAAAGAGCGTGATGCGGTTCAGGGTAAAGCCGTACAGATAGAAGAAGAGGAGCGTGAGCGCCAGCGTCGCCGGAACCGCAAGACCCACGACTGTCGCCCCGCGCCATCCCATCGCCAGCCAGATGAGGAGGATGACCGACACCGTCGCGATCATCATGTGATAGAGAAGTTCATTCGATTTTTCGGATGCCGTGCGGCCGTAGTCGCGCGTCACGGTAACGTTCACGCCATCCGGAATCAGCCGCCTCTTGAGCGCGTCGACTTTTTTCATCACGTCCCGCACGATCCAGACCGCGTTTGATCCGGGACGCTTGGAGATGGAAAGCGTCACGGCCGGATACTCCGCGCCGCCCGCCGCCTTCGGCCGGATGCTCACGCTCTGCTCGCTTTCGTCCGCGCCATCCTCAAGCCGCGCCACGTCCTTGAGCTGGACCGCCCGGCCGCCGCTCACGCCCACGACGATCGATTCGAGGTCGGCCAGCGTCCGGATGAACGATTCCGTCTCGATCTCAAGAAAGCGCCGGTCGCCGGAAAGATGCCCCGCCGGAAGCCGCGTGTTGAATGCCGAGATGCGCGCGGCCACGTCCAGCGGGGTGATGTGCGCCTCGGCCAGCCTGTCGGGATCAAAAAAGATTTTAAACGTCCGACGATGTCCGCCGATCAAAAGCGTTTCGGAAATATTTTCGAGCGTGTTGATTTCCCGGCGGACTTCCGCGGCGATTCGCCGAAGCGCCACGTCGTCGAGGTCATCGCGGGCTGTCCAGAACGTGAGCGCCAGGATCGGCACGTCGTCGATGCTCCGGGGTTTGATGAGCGGCATCGCCGCGCCCGGCGGTACGAAATCCGCGTTGGACTGAACTTTCGCAAACAGTTTCGCCAGGCTCTCCGCCGGGTCGGATCCGACTTTGAACCGGACGATGATCATTCCGAGATTCGGCGCGGAGGTGGAGTAGACGTATTCGACCCCGGGGATCTCCCAGAGCTTGCGCTCGCCGAGGTCCGCGATGCGTTTCTCGACCTCCTCCGCGCTCGAGCCGGGCATCGGCACGAAGATGTCGAAGAAGGGCACGCGGATCTGCGGCTCCTCTTCACGCGGCAGTTGGTACACGGCGAAAAGGCCGAGCAGAATCGAAGCGATCAGGATGAGGGGTGTGAGTTTCGAATCGACGAATGCGTTCGCCGTTAATCCGGCGAATCCCAGGCGTTCTTTGTCCGGCATCGGAAGAGAATTCGCGGCTATTTCAGCTCGGCCGGCACAGATTCCAATTTGCCGGCCGACAAAAGGAGCCGCGCGTAGGCCGTCCGAAATTCGAAATAGGTCCGGTTGAGATTGGCGTGGCTTTGGTAGAGCGCTTGTTCCGCCTGCAGAACGTCCGCGATGCTCTGCTTGCCGCTTTTGTATAGTTTGCGGAACATCGCCAGCGCCTCTTTTGACTCGGAAAGCGTCTGCCGGGCAACGGGGATTTCCTCGCGGAGGGAATCATACTCGTGAAGCCGGCGCTCGAAATCGAGTTCCGTTTCATCTTTTACGGAATCGGCCTGCGCTTCGACCTGTTTGAGTTCCGCTTTGCGCAGTCCCTCCCGCGCATGGTCCGAAGGATCAAAGATCGGCGAGGTGAGCCGCAGGCCGATCGAATAATTATTGGAGTGCTGATCCGCCGAACGGGCGTTCTCCTCCATCTGTCCGAATCCGGTGATGACCGGCCGGCCAAACTTGGACTCGGCGTCGAGCGTTCGCTTCGCCGCCGCGGTCCGCTCCCGCGTCGCCCGCCGCGCCGGACGGCGGTCCAGCGATTCCAGAAGGATTGCCGGATTGGATATCGGCGGACTGTCCATGTCGAGCCGTCCCGTGGGTTCCAGAGCCTGCGCCGGCGGCTGGCCCATTGTGATGTTGAGCGCGGCGCTCGCGGTCTTGATCCGGGATTTCGCCCGGACATGCGCTTGTTTCATCTGCCCCAAGATGGCGCGCGCAAAATGATAGTCGGATCCGAGGACAAGCCCCTGATTTTTCAGCGCGAGCGCGTCGCGAATCTCGTCGTCGGATTCATCGATTCGCGCTTGAATCACAAGCGCGTCCGCCCGGGCCAGGATGAGCGAATAGAACTGCTCGATGGTTTGGTACAGGACGTCCTGCGTGACCGAGCGCAGATTCTCCTCCGCCGAACGCACCTGTGCCCGCGCGGCCTCCATCCGGTCGGCGCGCTGAGGATCATGAACGGAGAGATTAAGCGCCAGCCGGCCTTGAACGTTCTGATATGCGCGCGGGTCCTGCAATTGATCAGGCTGAAGGTCTCGCGTCGTCGCACGAGACTGGAGGAGTTTGACACCAAGCCCCTCTTGCGGGTTGTCGCCCTGAACGGCGCCGCCGGAGAGCGTCAGGGACGGTTCATACCCGGCCTCGACGGCTTTCAGCCCGGCCTTCGCCACCTCCACCCGCGCCTTCGCTTCGGCGATGGCCGGATGGCGGGCCAGCGACTCGCGCGCGGCTTCGTCGAGCGTGACGGCGGAGGCCGGGTGGATGAAGAACCCCGGTGCGGAAATAAACGTCAGAAGAAACCACGCCTTATTGGCGGGTGACATAGTTCAACACCTCGGTCATGATATCGTGGATGCGGGCATATGACTCGGCCGGCGCTTTGCGCATCGCCGACTCGGTTTGAATGAAGTCGTCATCAACCAATTCAGACTGGCAGTGAGAAATGAGCGCGTCAAGACTCTGCGGAGTTGTTTCAAGATGGAACTGAAGGCCGATGACATTCGAGCCGATCTGAAAGGCCTGATTGTCGCACCCGTCGCTCCGGGCCAGCCGCGCGGCGCCATCCGGCAGGTCGAAGGTTTCGCCATGCCAGTGAAAGACGGTGGCCGTTTCCGGAAACCGGAAAAGACCGGGTTGGTCCGACGTTCCGTGGATGTCAAACCATCCGATTTCCTTGCAACGCCCGGGATAAACGCGCGAGCCGAGCGCTGCGGCGATAAGTTGCGCCCCGAGACAAATGCCAAGCACCGCTTTGCCCGCGCGAATGGCGCCTGAAACGAACCGCTTCTCATCCCGGAGCCACGGCAGCGTTGACTCGTCGTTGACGCTCATAGGTCCGCCCATGACGAGAATAAGATCGAGATCCGCCACGTCCGGCAACGCGGGTGATTCGTAGAAGCGCGTGTATCCGACGGCCGCGCCGCGTTCGGACAACCATGATTCGATGCTTCCGATCCCCTCAAAGGGGGCGTGCTGCAGCACGTGAATATTCATTCGCACCTCGATTCGAGCAGGACGCGTCTCCGATCACTCATCTCGCCGCCGAACCTTCACTCCCATCGTTTTCTTCTTCATCGTCCGCCACTCCCGCCGCATCTGGCGTATACATTTCTATTTCACTATATAGCGTTATCTCCATGCTTGCAATAAGCGTGTAGGACATCGGGGCTATTGATTCCAAGTGAACTTGGGTCAGTCCGGGCGTTGGTGAATATACCAGACCCGACAATGAGGGGTTTGTTGGGATCATTTACAACCTATTCGCCGTATGGCAATCTTCCGGACAATGAAACCTGCGGTTTTAGTGCTTCTGTTTCTTTTCACATTCGGCGTCGGTCTCGACAGCGTGGATTTGGATTGCGCCGGTCTCGGGGCCGGCCAGTCGTGTCATTCGTGCGTGTGTCAGCTCCATGGAACAGGACCGGCCACTATGGCCGCTGCACCCACGGTTCTGCCCGCCGCCATCCTTTTCCCCGCTCCCGACGTTTCTGCCCGAGATTTTATTTTTGTGAAAGGAATTTTTCGGCCACCCGCAATTCCCGCCTGATTCGCTCCAACGTTCGCCCCGTGTCTCTTTTGATTTTGTAATTTTGTAACTAGCGGCGTTCGTCCGCCGTTATCATAAGGAGGATTCCATGCGTCTTTTGTCATTTTTCATCATCTTTGCACTATGGCCCGCGGTAACATCCGCGCAGGAGCCGCTTGCATTATCCGATCTCATCCGGCTCGCGATCGATCAAAACGAACAGATCGCGGCGTTCAAAGCCCGCGCGGAACAAAAACGCCTGGAGGCCGGGCAGGCCAAAACCATGCCCAACCCCGAGGTCGAATTCAGAACCGGCCGCCGGGAAGTTAATCCCAGAAGCGGCCCCCTGCGTGAAATCTCCGTTGCCCAGCCGATCCTCTATCCCGGCAAGCAGGCGCTTCGTGCGGCCGTGTTGGAGACCGAGGCCGAAGAGGAGTGCGTGAGGCAACACCAGACCGAACATGCCGTCGCCCTTGAGACCGTTCGCGCCTCCTATGAATATGGTCTGGCCCGGCGCAAGGCGGACGCCGTCGTCGAAAAACTCCGGCATTTTGAGTCTGTGCGCGCCTTCCTTTCCGGGCGCGTGTTCGCTTCGCCTCAAAAAAAAGCCGAGGCGCAAATCGTCGAAAGCCGCTTGCACAATCACACGTCCGTCAGCTTCAGCGCCACGGCGGAGGCGCGGGCGGCATTCGAGAAACTCAATTTTCTGGTCCAGCTCCCGGGCGACACGAATCCAACCGTTCGTCTCATCTGGTTCACCGGCCGAACGCCTCTGGACGAACAAGGTCTTCTGGCGCAGGCACGGTTGAAAAATCCTTCACTGCTCACGCAAGAGCTGGAAGTTACCGGAGCGCGAACGGAGGCCGACATGGCCGCCGTCGAGATCATGCCCGATTTTTCCGTCTCGGCGTTCGCCCAGCGGGGACGCGCGGTTGAAACCGAACGAAATCGGGGCGTCGGCGTGGGCCTGTCGATTCCGATTTTCAATCTCAACAAAAAAGGCGTTGCCGCGGCCAAAGCGCGGGTGAAGGCGGAGGAAGCGGCGCTGTCACACGCCCGGCGGCGGCTGGAAAGCGAACTGCGGCGGCGGTTCGCGGAATTTGAAAACGCCCGGCAGTTGGCCGCCCGTTATCCGGAATCGCGGCTCGACGACATGCACAAGGATTTTGAGAAGGTCGAGGAGGAATTTCGAAAGGGCCGCGTGGACCTGCTGATTTTTTTGGAGGTCGAAGAGGAAATTGCTTCTACAGTTGACTCTTGCCGCCCAGATGTCCATGGCCACCGCCGCCATTGAGATTTTCGCCCTGTCCGGCGAAACGGAATTTCTACCCCGGTTGGAGTCGTTTTAACAGCGCGCCATGCTGAACGCCATCGTCCAAAAAGTCCTGAAGCGGCCGTATACGACCATTCTATTTTTCGTGGCCTTCGCCGCCGCCAGTGTCTTTCTCATTCCGCTCATTCCCATTGACGCCACGCCCGACATTACGAACGTCCAGGTCCTCGTCAATACGCTTACCGGCGGCCTCGACCCGGAACAGATCGAAAAAAGCGTCACCACGCCCATCGAGTCTGAAATGGGCGGCATCGCCGGCGTGAAGGAAGTCCGGTCGCTCTCCAAAAACGGCCTCTCGCAAGTGGTGGTCGTCTTCGAGGACGGAGCCGACATCTACTGGGCGCGCCAGCAGGTTTCCGAACGGCTCCAGGCCATCCGCGAAAATCTGCCGGACGGCCTTTCACCGGAACTTGCGCCCATCTCGACGGGCTTGGGCGAAGTGCTCATGTACGTCGTCCTGGCCAAACCTGAAACGCCGCTCGCGCAAAAAAACGAGATCGACCGGCTTCTCTATCTTCGCACGATTCAGGATTTCGTCATCCGCCGCTACATCAAGGCGAACTGCGCCGATATCGCCGAGGTGGACGCCACCGGCGGATTCAAAAAAGAAATTCACGTCAACGTCGATCCGGCCCGGCTCGAGGATCAAGGGCTTGGGATCGAAGACATCGTCCGGAAACTGGAGACGGTGGGCGAAAGTTTCGGCGGCGGATACATTCAGCATGAGGGGAGGCAGGTCATCGTCCGCACCGCGGGATCCCCCAATCTGGACCGGATTCGCCGGATCGCCGTCAAGCTCGATGTGCGCGGCCGCCCGGTTTTTTTGAGCGAGGTCGCCGACGTGTGGGAAGGATTCGTTCAGCGCCAGGGCGCGGCGACGTACGCCGGCGAGGAAACGGTGCTGGGCATCGTTCTCATGCGAAGCGGCGCCAATTCCCGAAGGGTTTCAATCGACGCCGAACGGGCGCTGGCGGAAATTCCCCTGCCCGGCGATGTCGAAGTCAAGATCCTCTATTCGAGGCGGTATCTGGTGGACGCGACCATCCACACCGTCGCCAAGAATCTGGCCGAGGGCGCGGTTCTGGTCGTCCTCGTGCTCCTCCTCATCCTCGGCAATTTCCGGGCCGCCCTGATCGTGTCCCTGGCGATTCCGCTCTCGATGCTCTTCGCCGCCGCGGGCATGAAATATTTCGGGATTTCGGCCAACCTCATGAGTCTCGGCGCCATCGATTTCGGGCTCCTCGTGGACGCGTCGGTCGTCCTCATCGAAAACATTTTAAGGCGCATGTCCCAAAAATCCGGCGACCGCCTGAATCTCGTTCTCGATTCGGTGAAAGAGGTGTTGTTGCCTGTGACGATCGGACTTCTTCTCATCATGGCCGTCTACGTCCCGATTTTGGCGCTGGAGGGCATCGAGGGGAAACTTTTCAAGCCGATGGCGCTGACGGTGCTCATGGCGCTGGCGTCGTCCTTGGCCGTCGCGGTCGCGCTCATGCCGGTTTTGGCGTATCTGGTGTTGCGACCGCCGGCGCGCGAACATAAGGAAACGGCGTTGTTCAACCTTGCGCAAAAAATGTACCGGCCCCTCCTCAATTTTGCGTTGAACCACCGGGCGGTTCTGTTCATCGGCGTTGCGATTCTCGCCGGAGCGTCCCTTTTTGTCTTCAGCCGAATGGGCGCCGACTTTATGCCGCCGCTTGACGAAGGCGATCTGGTCGTGAATCTGACGCGGGACAGCGGCATCGCGCTCGACGAATCGGTGAGGATCCAGAAAATGTCGGATCGCATCATCGCCGGGTTCCCCGAGGTCGAACACGTCTTTTCCCGCACCGGAACTCCGGAGTCGGCCACCGACCCCATGGGCGTGCATTTGTCCGACGTGTTCGTCATTCTGAATAAGACAGGCAAGGGGCGAACAAAGGAGGAACTGTTCGAAGCAATCCGAGAGGCGATCGAGCGGGAGGCGCCCGGGCAGGAGGTGATGGCGAATCAGCCCATCGAGATGCGTTTTTCCGAAATCCTCGAAGGCACCCGCGCCGACGTGTCGCTTCGCATCTACGGGCCTGAACTCGAAACGCTCATGGAGCTCCTGGAAACGTCCAAGGCAACCCTCGAAACGATCCGGGGCGCGTCGGAAGTGGAACTCGACGGCCTCACGGCGCTTCGAAAAAGTTCCGTCTTGAGCGTCCGGCCCGACGACGAAAAATTGGCGCGTTACGGCGTCGATCTTGGCCGGGTCAACTGGCTTCTCGAAACCGCCATGGCCGGCCGCCCGGTCGGCAGTTACTACGAAAACCAGTGGCGGTTTCCGATCGTCGTCCGGCTGGATGACCGCTATCGTAAAAACCCGGGTGAAATCGCGCGCCTGCCCGTGGGTCTGCCCGATGGCGGCTCCGTGCCTCTCTCGGCGCTGGCCGATATTGACCGGCAAGATCACGTGACGACCATCGCGCACGATCAAGGCGAGCGATACGCCGCCGTCGCCATCAATCTATCGACCGACCGCGACATCCAGAGTTTTGTGGCCGATGCGAAAGAGACCCTGGCGTCGAATCTCGCCCTGCCGGCGGGCTACCGGCTGTCGTGGGGCGGACAGTTCAAAAATCTGGAGCGGGCGTCGGCGCGTCTCCGGGTGATTGTCCCGCTGATATTGCTGGTGATTTTTCTCGCGCTCGTCAGCCAGTTCGGCCGCGTCCGTCAGGCGCTGATCGTCTATTTGAGCATCCCGTTCGCGATGACGGGCGGCGTGTTCTCTCTATATTTAAGAGACATCCCCTTCAGCATCTCGGCCGCCGTCGGATTCATCGCCCTCACCGGCATCGCGATTCTGAACGCGATGGTCCTCGTCACGTTTTTCAATCAGCTCCGACAATCCGGCATGCCTCTGGATCAAGCGGTAACCGAAGGCGCCGAAACGCGCCTGCGCCCCGTGCTGATGACCGCGCTGGTCGCCAGCCTGGGGTTTCTCCCGATGGCCCTCAACACCGGCATCGGCGCCGAAGTTCAGCGGCCGCTCGCGACGGTCGTCATCGGCGGCATCCTCTCTTCGACCCTTCTTACCCTCCTGGTTGTTCCGATGCTCTACGCCTGGATCGAGCCGATGAGGTTGCCGTCGATTTCGGGGAGGTTGAAACGAGCGGGGTGAATACCGACCCGCCTCGGACCATATCCCGGATGGTTGTGTGATTTTTGTAGTGCGATGGCCAAGCTGGAAAGCAATTCCCTGTGCGTTTATCGATTGTCGCAGACTCCGCATGTCGAAGAAGCCCGGCATAGAATCCGGACTTTGCCCATCGTGGATACCTGAGTTGTAAATATTACTTCCGCGCTCTAAATGCCCGGCGCCGATTCGATCGGCCAAATCCGCGACGAATGTGTAAATGTGTCAACCTGACACTATGACTCAATTTCCTCTATGGAAGTAAAGACCGGGCGAGGGGTTTGAGTTGGTGTCTCCTGGCGTCGGCAATCAGACGCCTCTCGCCGTCGGAGAGATCGAGAAGGAATCGATACCGGTTCTCGCAAACGGAGATCAGTTTCTCCGGGCTTATTTTTTCGCTTCTGCGGACAAGTTGCCGGAGATCGTCCCAATCGTATTTTGCCGAACGCAGGCGCTTGATAAAACGACCGGAGTCGAATGGATCCCTGACGTTCCAGCATTTGACCACCGTAAGCGCCCTGATGAGCGACGCCTTGAGAGGTTTCTCGGCCGCTTTGGCCAGGTCGTAGAGATCCCGGGAGCGGACCCGTTGTGAGGAGGCGCGAATCTTCTCGGCCAACAGTTCCTCGAACCGGAGTGCCGGAACGGAGAATGGCTTGAATTCGAGATGCTTGAAATAGGATTGAGGTTTCAGAGGCATTTCCACCGGCGCGAGAGAGGGTGATTCCCGGAGACTGACCTCCAGTTTGAATTTGCCCGAGTTCCAATCGTGCCCGTACTGGATGTTCGCCCCGCACGACTTCTTATCGTCCGTCACATAGAAATCCTTGGAGTCCACATCAAAGGAGATGCCGCAGGCCGGTTTCCCCAAAGTCCCAAGCATCGCAATGATGACATCATCCGCCTTCTGACTGCTGGTGTTGGTAAAGTCCAAGTCGATGGAAAAGCGGGTCTCTTTGCCATAGACGCATTTGCGGAGGCACGTACCGCCCTTGAAGGCCAACGTGTCGAGGATTCCCGCATCGTGGAATATCTTGAGGACATAGGTCAGGACGATCTCACGCTCGGCCACCTCTATCCCAACGTGTGCGCCCTGGGCGAAGAGGTCGGCGTATCGTTGTTCAATCATCCGATTCGCACCTCACCCAGTAGATCCTCCTTCGGCACATTTAGAATGAGGTTCCACCGCGCATCCAGTTTCCCCTTCGTACCCCATCTTCGAGGAGACCCAAGCAGCGCCGGATTTTTTTTCACCTGGCCGGCGAGATAGGATTTCAGTCTGGCTGGCAGAGCAATACGCAACAGTTCGCACAGGTAAGCGAAACGACGGGCCAGAGCGCTGTCATCGAATCGTTGAAGATAGTCCAGTACCTTGGTCACGTCCATCTTCCGACCCGCATGGAATAACGCCTGCGCTCCGGCCTCAATGCCTCCGACAAGATCGGGACGGTCGAGTGCGTCCAAGATCGACCGTTCCACGTCCGATACGTTGATCTTCTCACCCATGATCATGGCTTCCTTGTAGCCGAAGAATCGTTTGGCCGACAGCTCGACAAACTGGAATCGGACATTCTTGAGATCCATCGGCCGCTTGGGACGCCGCACCGCGATATGAATGACGCGTGGAATTTGCGTCAACAACCCATGATGGGCGCACGCGAACCGGTAGGCAAAGAAGTGGGATTTTGGGAGCAGGCGCGCCATCAAGTAGGGATTCATTTCCGGCACACCCTTCGGTCCCCTTGCGACCCCCACCAGGAGATAGTGGCCTTTTGTCAGCATTTCCAACCAGCCCTTTTTTCTGAGAACGTGCGCCATTTTGCGGGCATAGCCATTGGAGCAGCGCATGCGTTTCATAATATCGCCGATTGAGATCAGGCGCTGCTTTTCCCATTCCCATGCCAAGACAATATCGGCTTCCCGTTTGGAGAGGCTTCTTTGAGTCATATTATCTGTCCTTTTGAATGTTACTGAATTTGTAACATTGTCGTGTATAAATATCGTCATGTCAAGTTCGAAAGCACCCAAAAAAGGGAAAAGGGGTCATTTTTCCTTATTCCTTTTTCTCCTTTTCTTCTTTCTTCTCAACGCGATTCGGGGCGCGTCGGAAGTGGAACTCGACGGCCTCACGGCGCTTCGAAAGAGTTCCGTCTTGAGCGTCCGGCTGGATGACCGCTATCGTAAAAACCCGGCTGAAATCGCGCGCCTGCCGGTGGGTCTGCCCGATGGCGGCTCCGTGCCTCTCTCGGCACTGGCCGATATTGAGCATCCCGTTCGCAATGACGGGCGGCGTGTTCTCTCTATATTTAACTTTGTGCTACCTATCGCCGCCCCAGCGGGAACTTATCGAATCAGAGTCGCTCTTCGTAGCCCTTTTTCCAAAAAACCGTTCTATAGACACAAGAATGGTGAGCCGATGGACATCTTCAAGGTGTCCGGTCGGAAGTTCGAGCCGGTTATTGTGGACGCGGGGACGATGAAGATGACGGGTCGGAGGTTCGAGCCGGTTATTGTGGACGCGGGGACGATAAAAATGACGGGGCAGGCAGGATTCGAGCCCATAACCGTGCGGACAGATGAGATCAAGGTGACCGGGGTGAAGTTCGACCCAGTCACCGTCCGTACGGATGAGTTGAGCATGACCGGTCGTAGATTCGATCCTGTAACGCTCCGTACGGACGAGCTGACCATGACAGGCCGGCGCTTCGATCCCGTGAGTTTCCGTGCGTCCGAGGAAATGACGATGACAGGCCGGCGCTTCGATCCCATGAGTTTCCGTGCGTCCGAGGAAATGATGATGACCGGGCAGAGGACCGACCAGACAACGCCAGCAGCGTCAAAAACGGGCAATACGGATTTTTCGAAATCGACCGTGGAGAAAGAGAAATCGGTTCCCGAATTCAAACGCCCATCGGGTCTTCCGGCAAAAACAGGACTGGACCCGGCGGAGTTTTCCTTTAGAACCAGTGGGAATGTCAAAGCATCATTCAACGGCCAGACTCTCCACGTTCATGCTCCCGGTCTCGACGCGGGATGGAAGCTCAATTTTAATTTACCGCCCGAAGAGAAGGCGGCCTTTACGGTCAGCGTCGGGCAACCCTTCAAATTCAAATTGAATCTCGCGGAATCCCCGCTAAATATCGTAGCATCCGGATCGGTGATGCTTGTGGCCCCGGGCACGGCGAAGGTGGAGTTCTCTTCCCTGATGGTGGCGTTCGATGGAGAGGAGAGTATGGATGTGGTGGAGCTTCCGGTGGCGGTCACGGCCGTCGGATCTGCGCAGGTGCCAGTGGGGACGTTGAAGATTTCTGTGTCGCCGGGTGAGGAGGTCGAGGAGTGAGTTCCATGGTCTTTGGCGCCGATCAGTCGACCTTACGCCTTCCAAGGATGAGGAATCCCAAGGTCTCTGCAGATTTTCTGGACCATTCGATTGGACAATTCCCGGTGTCGGGGAATGCTCGAGGTTCTAAGTGTTTGCGGATGGTAATAAATCGTGTGGCGGGTACCTTCCCGGAAGAGGCGGCACCCGCGAGTTTCCAGATGCCGGATCGCCTCGCCTCTTTTCATGCCGCGCGAATTTCGAGGGCTTCCCGGATCACCTCTCTATCTCGGACGAAGCGCCGGGCCAGTTCACGGTTGGCCTCCATGACCAACTTGACGGCTTCTTTCAAATTCCGCCGGGCTTCTGGAAGCGTCCGGCCCTGGGTGTTGGCGCCCGGCAGTTCCTCGACAAATCCGATCCACCATTTACCGTCTTTTTCAAAAACCGCAGTGAATTTACGTTTCATATGCAGAGATTACCGCCGGCGGGTGATGAAGTCAACTCGAATCGTTGGGCTGCTCGTTGGGCTGCTGTCGGCGTGTCTGGCCGGATTTCTATTGGCATGGGCTAGCCCCGCAAACGCCGTTCAGGTGGACGGTCCTGTGGCCGCCAGGGAAACTTACAGCCCGGGCGACGCAGTCGAAGTTTCGATCAAGGTCGTCAACGACGGCGCCAAAAAATAATATTTATCCCGCTTCTGGACATCGACGGGCCGAATGGCGAGCCGGTTTACCGCGGTGCGCAGGACCGGCTCATGAGAAAGAAAAAGGTCCGGCTTGTGGCGGGGAAATCCGAGACGGTCAGGTTCAGATTTGACCTCTCTCGCGATGCCCCGCAAGGGACCTACCGCGCCCGCGCGGCGCTTCGAAGTCCCTTCTCATCAAAACCTTTTTACCGTCATCGTAACGGGGAACTGATGGACGTGTTCATGGTTGCCGGGGGCGCCTCGGCTCCGGAAACCACGCCTATTTCGGCCGTCCCCGCGGTCCCTGAAATCCCGCCATTGCCCGCGCCCGAATTGGCCGGACCGCCGGATGAGCAGGCCAAAAATATTCTCCGGCTCATCCAGGACGCTTATGCGCGCAAGGACCTCGACGGTATCGTGCAGTATCTTTCTCCGACCGCGGTCATCGCCCTCCCCTCCGGCCGGCAGGATGTTTCTACCTATCGGCGGACACTTGGATCGCTGTTCATGGCGCTGGACAATCCGCGGTGGGAATATGAAATCGTCTCCGTCAGCCCGGACCCCAAGAGCGGCGCGATCCGCGTCAGGGTTCAATCCACCTATTCCGCAAATCTGATTGAGTTGATCGGCGTCAATCCCGCGGCGCTGGAACGGGCCGGTGAGCCGCCGGCCCTGCAGTCGCGGGTTCTCGAATCGTTTAAGGCCTCTGCGGGGGAAATATTCGAATTCCGGCCGGATGTCTCCGGGCAGATGCGGATCGTCGAACTGGCATCGGTCCTGCGGCTCGATCCAACGATTGCAGACCAGATCGCGGAGCTGACGGCCACGTGGGAGTCCAAGGTCGCCATTGTTTCACTTTTTTTCTATCTTGAGGAGAAAGAGGTGGACAAGTTCGCCTCCCTCATCCACGAGAAATTCATCAACAATGACGACAACTCCTTCAACCACGGCAGGACCGAATTCCTTGAATCGGTCCGCGCCGACCTCGATCATCTCTCCAATTTCGACCACGGCGTCCGGGTGGAGTCGATCCTGTTCAACAGCGACCGTTCGGAGGCGCGCGTGCCGGTCACGTGGGACCGCCGCGCGCGTATCGGCAACACCAAGTCGGAGTGGACGGTCAAGGACAGAAAAACCGTTTTCACCTTGAAGCGCGGGTCCGGATTCAAACTCGCTCAAATCGAGGGCAGTCCCTTGTTCGGCAATTCGAGTTTTCTCACACGCAAGACGCTGATCAACGCGGGCGAGGTCGACGCTGCGAAAGTGACGAAGGCGATCGTGGTGGACGACAAACGTGAGACAGCCGCCGCATCGAGCGCGGATGTGCCTGAACTTCCCGCGGAACAGCTTTCCAGCCTCAGCGTGAGTTCGGAAGTGACAGGCAGTATTTCGTCCAGCCCGACAACGGATCAGACATGGACAGGCAATGTCGCCTTGATGACCAGCATGACCATCCCGGCCAGCGTCACGATTACCATCAAGGCGGCAACCGTGACAGTGGCGAATAACGTAGCGATCACAGTGGAAGGCACGGTTGACGCCACCTCGGCGTCAACTACATTCAGCATGGGTACGGGTTCCAGTATCACAATTAATGGGATATTTAATGCAACCTCCGCGACGTTCAAGAAATCATCCGGGGCTGATACATGGAGTGGGATAACGACAGGATCGGCCGCCACTGTCACCCTTTCTTCCTGCACACTCCAGGATGCGGACACGTTGGTTACCGTCAACGGCGGGTCACCCACATTTCAGAACGGGACGGTCAAACCCGGGTTTTGCGCTTTCTATATAAAGGGCGGGTCTCCGAGCATCTCGAATATTACATTTACGTCGAATACAGGGGCCGCCGCCACCGCATATGCGATGATTATCAGCGCGGGTACAACCATCACATTCAGTGATAATACAATCTCTAACCTGACCGGCCCTGTTATCAACGGATTCAGAAGAGCTGTTCAGATCAACAGCACTTTTTCGGGTACATATAATTCCTCTAGAAACGTCTTCGATGGTAATGCCCACTACGCCAACACCCCAGTGGGTGTCATGGCAAGCACCAGCAATGCAACATTAAATTTTACTAATGATGTTTACAAAAACTGGTCGAATGGAATTCGAAGTGCGGGAGCCAACGAAGTCGATGAAGATGACGATGGCTCCCGGATGACCGTCACCAACTGCGATTTTTCTCGCGGCCCTCTTGTCGGCGGAAACGGCACTGGAGACGGGACGCCCAGCAACGTCTTAAACGGCTGTTATTTCGATAATTCCGGCAACGGAACCAGCGTAGATACGGGAACAACTGTGCCGGATTCTGCCTCTTTTTCCTATGAAGATGTGTCGAGTGTCAGCAATCCACGCTCGACGAAAAACAACTGAAATGGGCTGTTCCACGATCCTGTTCGGTCTTGTGATTCCAAGAGATGACTTGAAGACCATCCGCCGGTCGGCGTTTCCATTAGACCTGCAGGCAGGTCACTTGGATGGGCGTTTTGTTGGGGGGATCGATGCGGTGGCGGAGATTGGCAGGCGGTCCGTCTGCTGTCCATCCCGGTGCCCGGCCGGCATCCGGATTCTGTCGGCTCTCTGGATAGTTGCCTGTTTCTTTGGGTCGACTCCCTGTTTTGCCCTCAGCGTCATGTTCCCGGGCGAGGGCATCAAAGTCGTGACGGCGCGCGCGGGCAAGGAGATCCAGAAGGTCCGGGAGATGGACAACGACGTGGGCCGCGCGGTGGACGGGGGCCTTCGGCTGATCGACCCCAATACGTGGGGCGTGAATTTCGATCAATTTAATTTTGCGATGACGGCGGCGGGCTACAAAAAAAGCGTGGACGGCAACAAGTCCCGTTCTTTTTTCGACCGGGGGACGCATGAGGAGGCGTCGTTCAAATTGGACGGCAAGAAGCGATATCTCCAGCTCGGCGGCGGCGAATTCAGCACGAACGCAAGCGTGCGATTCACGGACGACCGCCAAGTCCAGCCCAAAAAACGGTGGCTCATGCAAGGCGTATATGGAACGTTCGAACGCGCCGACCGCTACAGCCTGCGTCTGGGAAATGTCAGCGGAAGCTTTTCGTCCTACTCCCTTTCGGCAAGCTCCAACGTCGGCATTCACTACACCAACAAATTCCTCGGCGACCAGTCGCCCGCGCAGGAATTCCAGATGTATCTGGCCCGGCCCACCCGGGCCCTCGCCGCCACGTCCTTCGACCGGTTCGTCTATGGGTTTCGCCTGGGCGGTATCGGAAAATCGCGCTGGAAATCCATCCAGCAGTTGGGCCTAAGTTACGCGAAGACAAAGGATCAGGTGGACAGTATCGAGGACACCAACGCCCGCCCGGCCAACGCGGTCGAAAATGACGTCTACGCGGTTGACGCGGATCTCAATGTGACTCCGAAACTCAACGTGAAAGCCGAGGCGGCCTATTCCCGTTTCGATCCCAACACGCAGTCCGATCCAACGGATCGCATATTCGGCTATGCATACAAGTTCAACACATCCTATCAGTCGCCTGCTCGGTGGATGTTTGACCCGGCGCGCTGGAGCCTCGGTTTCGAACACGTCGATCCGACCTACCGCGCGACTTCCGGCGGTGGGTCGGCCGACGCCCAGCGGTTCAACGGCGGCGTCTCCACGGCCCTGAAGTCCGCCTTGGATTTGCCTGACGCCCAGATCGGCTATACGTTTTCCGGGAATAAAAATAATCTCGACGGCCAGCTCGCGAGGCGGACGACCACGGAGATTCATTCGGCGAATGCGAGTTTCAAACCGTTTCAGAAATACGCGCTGGAGAAAAGCGGCGCGCGGATCAAAGAGATCGCCAAAAACATGAGCGCGTCCGCCGCCGTTCAGCAGAACAAGAACTGGACCAGCGATAATACGACGCATACAACCACCAACAACCAGAATTATCAGCTCAATACTTCGACCGGGAGTCACACGCTTTCGACGTTCTTCCGATATCAGATCACGACGGAGAAAACGGCGGCGACGGGAAACCGGCGGAACGAAAGCAAAGGGTTGACCTACGGATACAGGGACTTTGCGTGGCGCTTTTTCCCCGCCGCGCGTCTCCTGCCGGAACACGAGTTTAAAACCGACCTGTCTTTGAACGCAACGCAGACGCTCGACAAAACCATGGACGCGGCCGGCCGGTCGCACAACCGGCAGTACGGCGTGACCGCGCAAACGGATGTGCGGGACGACGAGCGGCTGGACGTCAATTACTCGCTTGGGTTGACCGACAATCTCAACGAAAACAGCGATATCCGGACGACGAACTGGAAGTTCGCCTACGTGATTGAAAAATTCATCCATGCGGATGGAGAACTGGGGCTCTCGTACACGCAGAATAGGACGAGGGAAGAGATCAAGACACAGGACTACAGGGAGGAACTCTGGCGGGTGGACGCGAATTTGAAATGGGGCGGGCCGCCGGCGGAAGTGGCCGAGCTTCGCCAGCAGGTTGAGTTTGCGGTGCAGGAAATCCTGAAGACATTCGCGTCGGAGGATTATCTTGGGTTTGTGAAGCTCGTCAGCGACAATTTCAAGGCGAACCGTGAGGAACTCCTGATCAACATCCAGAATCAACTGAATATGGTGGACACGATCAAATACGACGGCGTCTGGATCAGCCGGACGGTGCCGGGGGAAGGCGGAGCTGAAGTGACATTCCTATGGCAACGCCGGTTGCGCGTAACGGCCACAGGCGCCGAGGAGCGCCAAACCGGTACGGCTTTATTTCGTCTGGAAAAATCGGGTGATCTATTTCTCCTTCAGGAAATCCGTGAGGCCAATCCATTTTTTTGATTTTGCCGCCCCTTTCCGATTCCCGCGGTGTTTCGCTCGGCCGGTGTCGGGCTTGGATTGCATCCGTTCCTCGGCCGGGATGAGAAATTTTGATGTGCTTCTTAAGACACATCCGGCCCGGCCCGGAACGCAGGCCGTATCGAGCAGCAGGCAGTGATCCAGCGCGATATCGAAATGCGGGCAGGAAAACGAGCCCATCAGCAGCAGGTGTTGTACCGATTCTCCGGAACACCCTCCATGCCGGCGAAGACCAGGCGTTTTTCGTCCGCCGTCAAATGCGCGTCGATGTGGGGATAGAGGATGCTTTCCTCCTTGTCATTGTGCGGTTTCAGTATGCGAAGAATCGCCTCTTCCTCGATATCCGATTCGGGATTGCCGGCTCGCACTTTGCCATGCAGCGCATCGAGCAACGACTCGATCTGCCGGTGCTCCATCCGCATCACGGCGGTCGGCCCGGCGTCCCTCATGCCGGTCTTGTCCTCGAACATCGGGAAGAGAATCTCCTCCTCCCAGAGGATATGCCTTTTCAGGCCGAAGAAAAACGTTTTGAAGGATTGTTTGGCCTCGGCGAAATTTTCGCGCTTCAACCGCCGGTAGCGCTCGAAACCTTCATCAAGCCTGTCGTGGTCGTGTTCGTAGTACGTTTGAATACTTTCCTGTTCCATGAAACTCCACCTCCTGGGGTTGTCGTTGATGAAAGGATCGCACAGGTCGAGGCGGATTTCTTTGCGCTGGAGCAAGTAAACCTGGATAATATTTTTTTACGATTTCCCGGCGATGCCGGTGAGACCCCGCGAGTTTCGGATGAGGATGCGCCGCCGGCCGGTGCGGACCAGGCCGCGCCGCTGCCAGGCCGAAAGAATCCGGCTGACGCTGTAGATGGTGGTCCCGATGATTTCCGCCAGATCCTGTTGGGAAATCGGCAATTCGATTTCGATGCCACCCGAAACTTTTTTCCCGAACCGGTGTCCGAGGCGCGCGAGCGCGTCGGCCAGACGGCATTCCACCCGCTCGCCGCCGAGTTCCAGGAACCGGGTTTGAAGTTCATGCAGGCGCGACACCACCATCTTGAGGGCGTTCAGGGCGATCGGGGAGTGACGCTCCATCAATCGGGCCATTGTATTTCCGTCCCACGCCAGCGCCGATCCCTCCTCCAGGGCCACAGCCGTTCCGGGATATGTCGAGTCTCCAAAAATCGACAGGCACCCGAACATCTCGCCGGAACCGACGACCCGGAGTACCGTCGCGCGGCCGTCCGCGCCGGTCTGGCTGATTTTGACGCTGCCATTCGCGAGGACATACACGGTGTCGGCGGGCTCGCCCTGGTGAAAGACACAGGTTTTCCGGTCGAGTTTCCGTTTGACGGCCGATTCCGCGACAGACTTGATGTCCGCCGGCTTTAGACCCCTGAACAGAATGATCTTGCCGATCAGCACGCGCATATACACGTCCGCCGACGAATCCGGCTTCAAGGCGTCGCCCTACGCCGCCGTAATTCGTTGCGAACCGCCCGAAATGCGTGAGGAGAAGAGATTTTCATAGGGATCGAACCATTATTCGAATATGACTGAATGTCAAGCCAGACGGGTCTGGCAGTTTACCGGCCGAATTTAAAAGAGAGAAGCCCTTGACATTCGGCCGTTTTTCGTCACCATGAGACCGATGAAAAATATCAAAACGCTGATTGTGGAAGACGACAAGGGCATGGGCAGGCTGATGGAGGAGCTTCTCCAGGCCCGGGGATACAAGGTCACGGTTTGCGCGGCGGGCGAAGAGGCTTTGGAGTTGTACCGGACGAGCCCGTTTCCGCTGCTCATTGTCGATTGGTCGCTTCCGAAAATGGACGGATTACAGCTGTGCCGCGAGATCCGGGCTTTGCCGCGGGGGGATTTGAGCGTGATCCTTGTCGTCACCGGCCGCAATCAACCCGAGGACATCCTTCAGGTCCTCGACGCCGGGGCGGACGATTACATGGACAAGCCGATGGATCTTCAGGTGTTCGAACAGCATTTGAACGTGCGGCTCACCATCGCCGAACGCCGGGTTCTGGCCCAGACCTCCCTCTTTTTGGCCCGGGAAAAAATCGCCCTGCTGGAGGAGCAGACCAAAGGCCGGCATGCTTTTGAGGGGATGATCGGCAAGAGCGATCCGATGCAGAATGTCTTCCGCTCGATCCGGCTGGCGGCCGAAAGCGACGTGACGGTTCTATTGAGCGGCGAGTCCGGCACGGGCAAGGAACTGGCGGCCCGGGCCATTCACTCCGTGAGCGAGCGGTCCAACAAGCCGTTTATGGCCGTGAATTGTTCCGCGATCCCTGAAACGCTTCTCGAAAGCGAACTCTTCGGGCACGTCAAGGGATCGTTCACCGGGGCGGTCCGGGACAAACCCGGCCTCTTCCCCGCGGCCGACGGCGGCACTCTGTTTCTCGACGAGATCGGCGATGTGAGCCCGGCCATTCAGGTCAAACTGCTCCGGACGCTTCAGGAACGGGAAATTCGCCGCGTGGGAGACGAACAACAGATCAAAATCGATGTGCGGCTGGTCACGGCCACCAACCGGAACCTCCAACATCTGGTCTCCTCCGGCGCCGTCCGGGAGGATTTCTATTACCGCATCCGCGTTTTTGAAATCCATATCCCGCCGATCCGGGATCGCAAGGAGGACATTCCGCTTCTGATCGAGCATTACATTTCGGAATTCTCGCGCGCGCGGCAAAAGCCCATCCAGGGCATCGAAAAAGACGCCTTGCGAAAAATGCTCGATTATCCCTGGCCCGGAAATGTCCGGGAACTGCGAAGCGCCATCGAACACGCCTTCGTGACGGCGTCGTCCGACCGCATCACCCTCGACAATTTGCCGGCCGAAATCCGCCTTCCGCGCGCTCCCGCACAGCCGCCCATTTCAGCGCGGCCCGGGCGGACGGATGAGGAATCGGAGAAGACAATGATCATCGAAGCCTTGCGGGCGACGGGCGGCAACCGCACCAAAGCCGCCAAGTTGCTCGGCGTCAGCCGGGTCACGTTGTGGAGTAAAATCCGGGTTCACAGAATTCAAGTGAAAGGAGGGAGTAACGCCCGATAGGTCCGCTCCCAAATACGGCCCCGGTCCCCTTCAGTGTTTAAACACATTTAACAATTCCGGATTAAAATCCATCCACCAATTCATATTGCAGTTCATCTTGGGAAAAATCTAACCTCTGTTTGAAGAGAAGGTTAAAAATTATTGAGCAAACATGATCGTCCGCGGGTACGGTCATTGCTCGAGCAATCCTTCAATGGAGAAAGTACATATGCCCGGAGAATCCGTGTTGGTGGTGGATGGCGACGACAGCGTGAGGGAATGTTGCCGCCGGATGCTGGAATGGTTCGGCTACCGGGTCGTGGCCGCCGGAACGGTGGAAGAAGCTTTGGGTGGACTCAACGGCCATGCGTTCGACGCGGTCGTTTGCGATTACCCGATGCGCGGTCAAAACGGCCTGGATTTTCTGCGGATCCTGCGGGACATCGGGCGTCCCGAGGCCGACCGGTTTTTGTTCATGATCCGATTCTCCCCGGAGCGGGTCGACCTCGGCGTTCCCGTCCTTTACAAACCCTTCGATCTGGTTGAATTCAAAGAGGCCATCGAAAGCGTCATCAAGAGGAATACGGAATCCCTGCCGTGAGTTTGGCGCGGCTCAACCGGTTCGTTCTGTACGCGAGGGATCGCCGAATCCTGGAGCAGGATGATCTCCTTACGGCCATCCGGCAGATGAGCGCGTTCGACCGGCGGATCGGCTGTCTGGCGGCGTTTCGCGGATATTTCCAACCGGAACAGATCAACACGGTCCTTCTCGAACAGTCCAGGACCGGCGGCATGTTTGGAGAATGCGCCACGCGCCTGAATCTTCTGACCTCTCCCCAGATCGCCGCGCTCCTGCGGATTCAGAAGGACGATCTCTTTCTTTTCACGCAGGCCGTGGTCGCCAAACAAATCATGACCGCGGACAAAATGGTGGTTCACCTCAAGGCCTTTCTCGACAGTCAATCCGAAACCTCCAACCAGGACCTCCGGGCGCCCACGGAGGAGAAACGGATGCTGGACAAGCAGGTGCGGGAGATTCTTCGAAACATCGAGGCGATTTCCCCGTTGCCTGCCACCGCCCAGCGCGCCATCGCGATGCTGGACGACCCCCGGGCGGATCTCGACAAGGTGGGGCGGGTGGTGTCGCTGGATCCGGGATTGACGTCGACCCTGCTCCGCGTCGCCAACTCGGCGTTTTACGGAATGCGGGACAGAGTGACGAGCATGTCCAAGGCCGTTGTCGTGCTGGGCACGAAAAAAATGAGGCATCTGGTGATTGCCGCGGCCATCATGCAGAAATTCCAGTCGATCCCGCCCGCCTTCACCAGAACGTTCTGGGAGGCGTCGCTTCGCGCGGGGCAGTGGTGCAAGGAAATTGCGGTCCTGCGCGGCATGGCCGAGCCGGATGATCTGTTCATCTGCGGCCTGTTGCATGACATCGGCCGGCTGGTGACGATGCAGTATTTCCGCCCCATCCAAACCAGATTGGATGAGCTTCGCGCGGCCGGGAAACCTCCGATTGAAGCGGAGAAGTCCGTCATGGGCGGAACGCATGCGGACATCGGCGGGTTCATGTTCAATCTCTGGCAAATGCCGCGCGCGACCGTCCAGAGCGCCATGTTCCATCATCACGATTTGCGCCTGGTCCTCACGTCGCCCAACATGGACGAGTCCGTGCCCATCGTGCACATGGCTTCCGCCATCATCGACATGGATCCCAACCTTGACGCGCTCGCCCACAGCGACGTCCTTGAAAGTATTGGCCGGCTCTACGCCCCTCCGCTGAACCTCGGAACCGACCTGAACATGGACCGGTTGTCGGACCGGGTCGAGTCGAATTTGGGAAACCTCGTGGGGACATTAATGGTGGGATAACCGACCCCGGCAAATTATCGCTTTTCACGCGGCGCCGGATGAGGGATAATCCGGCGACATGAAACGGGTCGACATGCGATACGCCGGAACGGTGGCCGCGCTGGCGGTGATTTATTTTCTCGCCGCGAAGTTCGGGTTGTCCCTGGCGTTCGTCAACAAGCAGGTCACGGCCGTGTGGCCGCCGACGGGGATAGCGCTCGCGTCGCTGTTGATTTTCGGAATCAAATTCTGGCCGGGCGTCGCCCTGGGCGCGTTTCTGATCAACGCCGCCACCGGATCGCCCTTCACGGCTGTCGGCATCGCGACCGGGAACACGCTCGAAGCCGTCATCGGCGCGGCGGCTCTCCGGCGGCTGGTCCAATTCAATCCGGCCCTCGACCGGTTGAGGGACGTGTTCGGACTGGCGGTCTTCGCCGCGGCGATCAGCACCGCCGTCAGCGCGACGGTCGGCGTCGCCAGCCTCTGCGTTGGCGGCATGCCGTGGGCCGGGGCGGCGCCGGTCTGGCTGGTCTGGTGGCTTGGAGACGGGCTGGGGGATCTGGTCGTCGCGCCCGTTCTCCTGACGTGGGTCTCCCGGCCGCGCCTGGAGTGGCGGGGCGGCAAACTCGCGGAATTCACAGCTCTTTATGCCGGGCTGGTTCTGGCGGGCTGGGCCGTTCTGGCCGGCCGGATGATTCCGACCTCCGCCACGCAGTCGCTCGCCTACCTTGTTTTCCCGTTCATTATCTGGGCCGCCCTGCGGTTCGGCCCGCGAGAAACCGCGACGGCCGTGTTCGTGATCTCGTCGATGGCCATCTGGGGCGCGATCCATGACCGGGGGCCGTATGCGATCGGCACATTCAACGAGCGCTTGAACATGCTGCAAATTTTCATGGGGGTCACCGCGCTTACCGCCCTGATCCTGGGAGCCGTCACCGCCGAGCGGGCCCGTGCGGACGAGGATCTTCGCCGATTGCTGAACGAACTGGACCTGCGCGTCCGGGATCGCACGGCCGAACAGGAGCGGAAGTCGTCCGTTTTGCGGGCGACGCTGGATCTCACGGCCGACGGCATTCTGCTTGTCGATCACGAGGGCAAAATCACGCTCTACAACCGGAAATTCGTCGAGATGTGGCGCATTCCGGAATCGGTGATGGCGGCCGGGGATGACGATCAGGCTCTGGCGTTCGTCCTCGGAGAGTTGAAGAATCCGGACGCGTTTTTGTCGAAAGTCCGGGATCTCTACGCCAACCCGGAGGCGGAAAGTTTCGATATTCTTGATTTCAAGGACGGCCGCGTGTTCGAGCGCCATTCTGTTCCGCACCGTCTGGGGAGCCGGATCATCGGCCGTGTGTGGGATTTCCGGGACGTCACGGACCGCAACCGCGCGGAGGAGACGCTGAAGACGAAAATTCAGGAGTTGGAACAGTTGACCCAGGTGATGCTGGGCCGGGAGGAACGGATCATGGAGCTTAAGGATGAGATCAAACTTCTCCGGGAACGCCCGCCGGTGAAGCGCGGTACCGGCTGACCCTGTGGAACCGTCCGGCGCGCGCCATCCCCTCGAAGGTCTGAACAAAACCGCCGTTCTTTCGGCTGTGTCCGTGACGGCCATCGGCGTCGCGGTTCTGGCGGGATGGATGTTCGACGTCGGGGTCCTGAAAAGTGTCATGCCGGGCTGGACTTCGATGAAAGCCAACACGGCCATGGCCTTTGTGATGTCCGGGCTGGCTCTGCTGTTTTTGCAAAAGAGAGCGGCCAGGACTCGGGATCGGCTCCTGGGGATGTTCTTTGCCGCTCTCGTGGGGATGCTTGGACTGCTCACCCTCGGCGAGTACGTGTTTGGATGGGATATCGGGATTGACCAGTTTCTCGTTCGGGAAATACCGGGCGCGGTGGGAACATCCCATCCGGGCCGCATGTCTCCCGTGACCGCTTTGAGTTTCCTTTTGATCGGCGCGGCGTTTCTGACGCTCGAATTGAAAACGCGCTCCGGCCGCCGGCCGTCTCATCTTTTCATCCTTCCCGTCTTCTTCGTCTCGTTCCTGGCGTTGATCGGCTATCTTTACCGGGTTCCGTATTTCTATGGCGTTGCCGCCCACACCAAGATGGCGATCCACACGGCGGCGTGCCTGATGATGCTGGTCATCGGAATTTTTTCAGCGCGTCCGGATCCGACCCTGGTCGGGGTCATAACGGGTGAGGAAGTCGGCTGGGCCATGGCGCGCCGGGTGTTGCCGCTGACCGCCGGGATGTTCGTGTTGATCGGCTGGCTGCGGCTCCGGGGTCAGGAGGCGGGATGGTACGGGACGGAATTCGGAACGGCGTTGGGGCTTCTGTCGGACATCACCCTTCTGGCGGTCGTCGTCTTCATCACGGCGGTGTCGCTCAATCGCGCCGATGAAGAGCGCCGGAAGAAAGAGGAACTGCTCCGGTCCGGCGAGGAGCGCACGCGCCTGATTCTTGAAAAATCGTTCAACGCCTTCATCTCCATCGACGCGACCGGCGTCATCACGGAGTGGAATGCCCAGGCCGAATCGACGTTTGGCTGGACGCGCCGGGAGGCGATCGGACAAAAATTGGCGGATACCCTCATTCCCCCCGGCATGCGGGATGCGCATTTGAACGGCATCCAGCGCTTTATCGAAACGGGCGCCGGGCCCGTGCTGAACCGGAGGATCGAAATGACGGCGATGCACCGGGACGGCCATGAATTCTCCGTGGAAATGGTGATTTCGCCGATCCGGCACGGCGGGACGTACAGCTTCTGCGCGTTTCTGCATGACATCAGCCAGAGGCGGGCGGCCGCTCGGCGGCTCGAGGAGGATGTCAAGGTGATCGGCGAACGCAATCAAGAGCTGGGCCGCCAGCAGAAAATCATGATAAGCCTCATGGAGGATCTTCGCGAATCGGAGGAGAAAATCAAGAAAACGGCGGCGGAATTGGAGCGGTCCAACAAGGAACTCGAACAATTCGCCTACATCGCTTCGCACGATCTGCAGGAACCCCTCCGAAAAATATCGAGTTTCACCCAGCTTCTGGCCCAGCGGTATGCGGGCCGGCTGGACAAAGACGCGGACGAGTTCATCGGTTACGTGGTCGACGGCGCCAAGCGGATGAGAGACCTGATCGAAGACCTGTTGACCTATTCGCGGGTTGGCCGGGCCGAAATCGCGTTCGAGCGGACGGACATGACGGAACTGATGGGGCAGATCACGGCCCTGTTCGATGTGGACCGGGCGATCACGGCCGCGGAGATCACGCACGATCCTCTTCCGACCGTTCGGGCCAATCCCCTGCTCATCCGCCAGCTTCTTCAGAATTTGATCAGCAACGGCATCAAGTTCCACGGCGATTCGCCGCCCCGGGTGCATGTGTCGGCGTCCCGGAAAGGCGGTGAATGGATTTTTTCCGTTCGAGACAACGGCATCGGGATCGAATCCCAATTCCATGATAGGATCTTCGAGATTTTCAAACGTCTTCACACAACGGAGGAATTTTCCGGCACCGGCATTGGGCTGGCGGTCTGCAAGAAAATCGCCGAGCGCCATGGCGGGCGGATCTGGGTGGAATCGACTCCGGGCGGGGGGTCCACGTTTTATTTTTCGATCCCGGCGCGCGAGGGCGCCGCGGCGGACGTGTCAGGAGATAAATCCGAAGGAGGTGTGAGATCATGAACGGCAGGCCGATCGAGATTCTGATGGTGGAAGACGATCCCGGAGATGTCCGGCTGACAAAGGAGGCGTTGAAGGGAGCCAAGGTCGCCCTTGACTTGAATGTAGTCGATGATGGGGTGAAGGCCATGAAGTATCTCCGTAGAGAAGGGCCGTATGCGGAAGCCGTTCGGCCGGATTTGATCCTCCTCGATCTCAATCTTCCGAAAAAAGACGGGCGTGAAGTGCTTCGAGAGATCAAATCGGACGCGTCTTTGAAATCGATTCCCGTCATCATCCTGACCACATCCGCCGCGCATTCCGACATTCTCAAAGCCTACAATCTCGGCACCAACTGCTATATCACCAAACCCGTTGGGCTGAATGAGTTCCTCAAGGTGGTCAAATTGATTGAAAATTTCTGGCTGACGGTTGTAAAACTTCCGAAAGAGACCGAGTAAACAGATCCCTCCTAAGTGTTAAAGTGTTTAAACATATAACACTATTCTGCCGGTTGCCCCCCTGAAAAGTATAAAATTGTATATCCATAATATTTTTTCTATTATATAGTTATAAATATTTATATCCGTTTTTCAATTTTGGAACCTTACTTGCTAGTGTAACCAATTAGTACAGATTTCGTTCTGAATATGTAGGACGGTCACAGGTCAACGAAACTTGAAAAGTTCCATACCGGGTCCCTGACCAATCCCAAAATCACATCAATGATGGGATGAAGGCCTAACTACGTGGCCTTGGAACTCGACAGCGCTCTTAGTCTGTCGCGCGGTTGTTCGAGTATTCTTGGAAGGAATGCAGAGAAATGAAGTATATGCGGAAAGTACCAACACTGTTTGTATATATAGCCTTGCTGGCCGCCAATCCGCTTTTGGACAAGGCCTTCGCTTCCAACGCACCGCCCCAGCCCGGGGAAACGCAGTGGGTGCCTCTGCACACTTCCAGGTGGGATCCCTATGCGGACACGGTATACAACGACGGCACCTCCAGCTACACCGAGATCGTCGACGACAAAGACTCGTTCTCCGGGTACATGTACTATGACCGAAGCTACCGGGGCGGGTGGCTTTATATCCGCATGGCGCTTGATTCGCCGGACACCGCCAGCTGGCAGCAGGGGTCGAACAACATCCGGAATTTCGGATGGATGCTTTTTTTCGATGCGGACGGCGATCTCGACATGGACTGGGGCGTGCAGGTCCTCGGCGGCAATCCGGAGGGCGTGCAGGTCCTGTATGACGTCGACGGCGACAACAACCTGACAAACGGGACGGTCACCTGGTCCGATGTCTCGGGCGCGGCTTACACAACGAGCGCCGTTTCCTGCACGGTGTGCGTGACGACGATTCCCCGGTCCAGCACGAACGGCGATTCGGATGTCTGGATGATGTGGTCGGCGCCATTGAGCGCGTTTCAAAACGCGGGCGCGCTCGCATCGATCTACGAGACGACGCCGATGCGCGTGGCGTTCGGGACGGGGGCGTCTGCGCAGAGTTTGGGCCGCGACATATCCGGCGGCGGGACGCCCGCGGGCGCGTTTACGGCGTCGCAGATCGTGACGGCGAGCATGTTTGCGAGCGGCGGATCGTCCAGCCCGGGCGGGGCGCTCTATGACGACAAGGATACCAGCCCGACTTCCATCGCGGGGACTTGGAAACAAAAAAATACGATCACCATCACCGGCAATGGCTGGCCGACCAACCGGGACACGCTCGCCATGCGCCTGGTCTACGACTCGCGGGATACCACGCAGTACTCATACCAGGCCGACAGCGTCTCGTTCGCCAAGGACAGCGGGACGTTCAGCAAGATCAACCTGTGGACGACCACCGTCAATGACACGCCGGGCGTGTACGGGATATACGTCCAGCATCCGATCACGCCGGCCAAGGGCTGGTATTTTTATGACTCCTTTGTCCTCGACACGACGGCGGTCTACAACACGGCGTCGATCGGGACATTTCCGGTCAGCATCATCGCGAAGGATTCGATCTACCCGCAGATCGAGGACCAGGACGGGAACACGGACAGCGCGGTCACCGAAACGGTTGCGGTGACGTTCACCAATCAGACCACGGGCGAGACTGAAACGCTGACGCTGTACGAGTCCACGGCGGCCAGCCCGATTTTCAAAAACACGGCGATGGCGACGAGCACCGGCGCGTCGGATTCCTTGAGCGCGTCCGGCAAGCTGTACGTCAAACCGGGCGACACGCTCACCGTCCAGTACGTCGACCCGGACCAGTCGAGCGACAGCGTGACATCCGCGGGCATCGCCGTGATCGCGGACACGGCCTACTCGACGATGACGATCTCCACGACGCTGTTTTTGAGCGATTCGATCGCGCCGGTCGTCACCGACAGCGACCAGAACGCGAACGGGTCTGCGACGGAGACAGTGACGGTGACGGTGACGAATCAGACGACGGGCGAGACGGAGACGCTCTACGTCACGGAGACGGGAAACAATACCGGCATCTTCGACATCGCCAGCCTCTTGACAAGTACAAGTTCGGGCGACTCGGCAAGTGGCACGGGAAAATTATACGTTCGAGCGGCAGATACGCTGACGGTGAAATACACCGATCCGACGGACGCCAGAGACAGCGTGACGTCGGGGACGATCACGATGATTCCGGACACGGCGACGAGCTACGGCACGTCGCCGTTGACGGTGTCGACGTCGGATTCGATCGCGCCGGTGGTGTCGGATTCGGATCAGAACCTGAACGGGGATGCGGTGGAGACGGTGACGGTGACGATCACGAACGGCATGACGGGGGAGACGGAGGTCGTGACGCTGACGGAGACGGGGAAGAACACGGGGGTGTTCGACATCGGCGGACTCGCGCTATCGATTCTGCCGGGCGATTCGGCGAGCGTCAGCGGCAAGCTGTACGTGAAGCCTGGGGACACGGTGACGGCGAAATACACGGACCCGACGGATGGACGGGACTCGTTCACGACGCCGTCGATCGGCGTCGTGCCGGATACATCCAACAGCTACGGCACGGCGCCGGTGTCGGTGTCGACGGCGGATTCGATTGCGCCGGTGGTGTCGGATTCGGATCAGAACCTGAACGGGGATGCGGTGGAGACGATCACTGTCACGATCACCAACGGCGTGACGGGGGAGACGGAGACGCTGATGCTGACGGAGACGGGGAAGAATACGGGCGTGTTCGACATTGCGGGACTCACGCTGTCGATTCTGCCGGGCGATTCGACGAGTGTCAGCGGCAAGCTGTACGTGAAGCCGGGGGACACGGTGACGATCAAATACACGGACCCAACGGACGGTACGGACAGCGTGACGTCGTCGACGATCACGATGATTCCGGACACGGCGACGAGCTACGGCACGTCGCCGTTGACGGTGTCGACGTCGGACTCGATCGCGCCG